>Ga0114962_10000193_pt1 | contig 52207 bp, 50 predicted proteins | sample C_130820_MF_Meta_FD_87017 | JGI IMG/M metagenome (GOLD analysis project Ga0114962, IMG submission 87017) | Freshwater microbial communities from Lake Croche, Canada to study carbon cycling - C_130820_MF_MetaG | ecosystem: Environmental > Aquatic > Freshwater > Lake | place: Lake Croche, Canada... | reverse complement strand
GTATTAGGATGGGCTGGACAAAAATTAGGTAAGCGTTATGCGACACCAATTTTTGACGGAGGAACTGAAGCGGAAGTAGCTGCTGAGTTAACATTAGCTGGTTTACCTGATTGGGGACGTACTTATTTATACAATGGATTAACTGGAGACATGTTTGATCAGCCTGTTACGGTTGGTATCATTTATATGTTGAAATTAGGTCACTTGGTAGATGATAAGATGCACGCTCGTTCGATTGGACCTTATTCATTGATTACACAACAACCATTGGGTGGTAAAGCTCAATTTGGAGGTCAGCGTTTTGGTGAGATGGAGGTTTGGGCTCTTGAGGCATTCGGTGCAGCTAATATCTTGCAAGAGATTTTAACTGTTAAATCGGATGATGTAATCGGCCGTGCCAAAGCTTATGAGGCAATCGTAAAAGGTGAGAACATGCCGAAACCAAATATTCCAGAATCATTCAACGTATTGATTCACGAATTAAGAGGTTTAGCATTAGAAATCACTTTAGAGTAATAAATAAGGCTGGCAACAGCCTTTAAAAAAGGCAATCATTTTCCAAATAAAAATACAAGAAAATGTCATTTAAAAAGACTAGAAAACTGAATAGCGACTTCCAGAAAGTGACCATCTCATTGGCATCACCTGAGTCGATCTTAGAAGGTTCAAATGGAGAGGTTACGCAACCTGAAACCATTAATTATAGAACCTATAAACCCGAAATGGGCGGTTTATTTTGCGAGCGAATTTTCGGTCCAACCAAGGACTGGGAGTGTCATTGCGGGAAATATAAAAGAATTCGTTACAAAGGTATCATCTGCGACCGTTGCGGGGTAGAAGTTACTGAAAAGAAAGTACGTCGTGAGCGTATGGGACACATCGAATTAGTGGTTCCAGTTGCACACATTTGGTACTTCCGTAGCTTACCGAATAAAATCGGTTATATGCTTGGACTTTCTACCAAGAAATTGGACCAAATTATCTATTACGAAAGATACGTAGTAGTTCAAGCGGGTATGTATGCTAGCGAAGGTAAAATCGGAAGTCAATACCTAGATTTCTTAACAGAAGATGAGTATTTAGATATTCTTGATAAATTACCTCGCGAGAACCAACATTTACCTGATGAGGATCCGAACAAATTCATCGCTAAGATGGGGGCTGATGCTTTAAATCAGTTGTTAACTCGTATCGATTTGAATATCCTATCGGCTGATTTACGTCATTCGGCAGATACTGAATCGTCTCAACAACGTAAAGCAGAAGCTTTGAAGCGTTTGAAAGTAGTTGAAGCTTTCCGTGAATCTATTGGCCGTATTGATAACCGTCCAGAATGGATGATCATCAAAATGGTACCTGTTATTCCACCGGAATTGCGTCCTCTAGTACCTTTAGATGGAGGTCGTTTTGCAACTTCTGACTTGAACGATTTGTATCGTCGTGTCATTATTCGTAATAACCGTTTGAAGCGTTTGATCGAAATCAAAGCTCCAGAAGTGATTTTGCGTAATGAGAAGCGTATGTTGCAAGAGTCTGTTGATAGTTTATTCGACAACTCGCGTAAAGTAAATGCAGTTCGTTCGGAAGGAAACCGTGCTTTGAAATCTCTTTCTGACATGTTGAAAGGAAAGCAAGGTCGTTTCCGTCAAAACTTATTGGGTAAGCGTGTCGACTATTCTGGTCGTTCGGTTATCGTGGTAGGTCCAGAATTGAAAATGCACGAATGTGGTCTTCCAAAAGATATGGCAGCTGAGTTATTCAAGCCGTTTGTTATCCGTAAGTTGATTGAGCGTGGTATTGTTAAAACAGTTAAATCTGCCAAGAAAATTGTTGACCGCAAGGATCCAGTGGTTTGGGATATTTTGGAAAATGTAATGAAAGGACATCCTGTTCTTTTAAACCGTGCTCCTACCCTACACCGTTTGGGTATACAGGCTTTCCAACCAAAATTAATTGAAGGAAAAGCGATTCAACTACACCCATTAACTTGTACTGCATTCAACGCCGATTTTGACGGTGACCAAATGGCTGTTCACGTTCCATTAGGACATGAAGCCGTTTTGGAAGCCTCTTTATTAATGTTGGCATCTCATAATATTCTTAACCCTGCTAACGGAGCACCAATTACGGTACCTTCACAAGACATGGTTTTGGGACTTTATTATGTAACCAAGGGCAGAAAATCGACTGAAACTCACAAGGTAGATGGAGAAGGAAACCGTTTCTACGGATTTGAGGAAGTAATTATTGCCTTGAACGAGAAGAAATTATCAAAACATGCTAATATCGTTGTAAAAGCTAAGGTTCGTAAAGATGATGGATCATTGGTGGATGAAATGGTAGAAACTGTTGCGGGTCGTGTTTTATTCAACTTGTGTGTACCTGAGGCAGTAGGTTATATCAATGAATTATTGACAAAGAAGAAGTTGCAACAAATCATTTCACAAGTTCACAAAATTTGTGGAATGGCTCGTACAGCACAATTTTTGGATGATATTAAAGAATTAGGATTCCAACAAGCCTTCCACGGTGGTTTATCGATGGGTATTGGTGATGTTCAAATTCCTGCCGAAAAAGCTTCTTTGGTAATCAAAGCGCAAGAAGATGTTCAGGCGGTTTGGGATAACTACTTAATGGGTTTAATTACGGATAACGAGCGTTACAATGCAGTTATTGATATTTGGACCAAAGTTAACTCGAAGATTACTGAGACCTTGATGAAGCAAATGGAAGAAGACAACCAAGGCTTTAATGCGATCTACATGATGATGCACTCCGGAGCCCGTGGTTCTCGTGAGCAAATTCGTCAATTGGGTGGTATGAGAGGTTTGATGGCAAAACCACAAAAGAACTTACAAGGTTCGGTGGGTGAGATCATTGAAAATCCAATTCTATCTAACTTTAAAGAAGGTCTAGACGTATTAGAGTACTTTATCTCTACACACGGTGCGCGTAAAGGTTTGGCAGATACCGCTTTAAAAACGGCAGATGCTGGATACTTGACACGTCGTTTACATGACGTAGCTCAAGACGTAATCGTGAATGAAGAAGATTGCGGTACATTGCGCGGTATCAACGTATTCCCATTGAAAGACAATGAGGAAATCATTGAACCATTATCTGAGCGTATCTTGGGCCGTGTTTCTATCCATGATGTTTATGATCCCATTACCAACGAACTAATTGTAGCTTCAGGTGATGAGATCAATGAAGATATTGCGAATAGAATTGATGAAACTGCGATTGAATCTGTAGAGATTCGTTCCGTTTTAACTTGCGAAACAAGAGAAGGTGTTTGTGCAAAATGTTACGGTCGTAACTTAGCAACAGCAGCAATGGTTAACCAAGGTGAAGCGGTGGGTGTAATTGCTTCTCAATCCATTGGTGAGCCAGGAACACAGTTGACATTACGTACATTCCACGTTGGGGGTACAGCTCAAAACGTTTCTTTGGATGCAAGTCTTAAAACTAAATTTGATGGTGTTGTTAAATTTGAGGAGGTTCGTTCTGTTACTTCAACAGATGCTGAAGGAATTTCAGTAGAAATCGTTATGGGTCGTTCTGGAGAGGTTCAGATCATCAATCCGGCAAACAACCAAGTATTGATGACAAATAATATCCCTTACGGTTCATTCTTGAGCGTTAAAGATGGCGACAAGATCAAGAAGGGGGATACCATTTGCGCATGGGATCCATACAATGCGGTTATCTTATCAGAAGCGGAAGGTAAAATTGTTTTCGAATCAATTGAAGAAAATAATACGTACAAAGAAGAAGCGGATGACCAAACAGGTTTACGTGAAAAAGTAATTATTGAATCAAAAGATAAAACGAAAAACCCTTCTGTTTTAGTTACTTCTAAAGGAAAAGAAGATTTAGTTTATAACGTACCGGTAGGTGCTCGTTTAGCGATTAGTGAAGGTGATAAAGTTAAAGCTGGTCAGATTATAGCGAAGATTCCTCGTGCTGCGGGTAAAACTCGTGACATTACGGGAGGTCTTCCACGTGTAACGGAGTTGTTTGAAGCTCGTAACCCATCTAATCCAGCTGTGGTATCTGAAATCGATGGAGTAATTTCTTATGGTATCATCAAACGTGGTAATCGTGAAATTATCGTTACTCCAAAAGAAGGAATTGAACGCCGTTACTTGGTACCATTGACAAGATTTATCTTGGTTCAAAACAATGACTTCGTACGTGCTGGAATGCCTTTGTCAGACGGAGCTATTACTCCATCGGATATTTTATCGATCAAAGGACCAACAGCGGTTCAAGAGTATTTAGTAAATGAAATCCAGGATGTATATCGTCTACAAGGTGTAAAAATCAATGATAAGCACATCGAATGTATTGTTCGTCAAATGATGCAAAAAGTGGAGATCCTTGAACCAGGTGATACTCAATTCTTGCAAGGACAAAATGTGGATCGCTTTGCTTTCCGTGAGGAAAATGATTTGATTCTTGATAAGAAAGTTATCACAGAAGCAGGTGATTCTGAGAAATACAAAGCAGGTATGATTCTTTCTGCTCGTGCGTTACGTGATGAGAATTCATCATTGAAGCGTAGAGATATGAAGATCATGAAAGTACGTGATGCCGCAGCTGCAGTATCATCTGCCAACTTGCAAGGTATCACTCAAGCCTCTTTAGGTACTCAATCATTTATCTCTGCAGCATCCTTCCAAGAAACGACGAAAGTCCTTTCAGAAGCATCAATCAGAGCTAAAGTAGATACCTTGGATGGATTGAAAGAAAACGTTATTGTTGGACACTTAATTCCAGCAGGAACAGGATTACGTAAATACAAAGATATTTTGGTAACTCCAGCAGACGAATTGAAACAATTAGAAGCAAGAAACGCTTCTATGGACGATTCAGAAGTGGTAACTAGAAAATCAAGTGTGGCTAATTAATCCAAGCGATTTCTAATGACAAAAGCCCCTGCAAAAATGTAGGGGCTTTTTTTATTAAAATAAATTAAAAAAGAAAATATTTTAATTTTGATACTATCAAATGATATTATCTTTACAAAACATAAAATGAAGAGAAAACAGAGAACTATCTTCCATGTTAACCCCAATAACCATGTCAAATAACCCTGAAGAAAATCAATTAAACATCGAATTACCCGAAGAAATGGCAGAAGGCGCCTATGTTAATTTAGCGCTGATCGCCCACTCTCCTTCCGAATTTGTACTAGACTTTATTCGCATCCTTCCAGGAATTCCTAAAGCAAAAGTAAAGTCAAGAGTGGTAATGACTCCCGATCACGCTAACCGACTTTTAATGGCTTTGCAAGAAAACATTGCAAAATACGAGGAGGCCTTTGGTGCTATTTCCAAAGACAACGATGCTTCCGGTTTCAATTTCCCGATGAATTATAATGGCCCTATCGGTGAAGCGTAAACGTTTTAAATTTTTTATTTCCAATAAAAGGACAATTTTTCGTAAAATTTCAGGTAAATTATTACGTTTTACGCCTTTAGAGAGATAATTAATTTAAAATTTTTGTGTTATGGCCATGCCAATATTAAGCAATCAATCTTTATCAGACAGCAATTTCAAACCCAAGGTAAAGCTTGTTTGTCCGAATCCTGAAATCAAACAATATCCAGAAAAAGTCCTTCAATTTGGTACGGGAGTTTTATTGCGTGGTCTGTGTGACTATTTCATAGACAAAGCCAATCAAAAAGGGATTTTCAAAGGCCGTGTGGTTTTGGTTAAATCGACCAGCAAAGGTGATTCTAACGCCTTTGAACAACAAGATAATCTATTTACCCACTGTGTAAAAGGCATTGAAGAGGGAAAACAAGTGGAAGAATATTTAGTCAATTCTTCCATTTCTAGAACTTTAGTAGCCAATACAGAATGGGATCAAATTTTGGCATGTGCCCACAACCCGGACATGCAAATTGTCATTTCCAATACCACGGAAGTAGGTATTCAATACCTCGCCAATGATGTCCTTTTTGGACAAACTCCTAAATCATTCCCTGCTAAATTATTAGCCTTTTTACATGCTCGTTATGAGCATTTCAAGGGAGCTGAATCCGCAGGAATGGTGATCATCCCCACTGAATTAATCATCAACAATGGAGATGTGTTGAAAGGCATATTGTTGCAATTGGCCGAAGAACACCAATTGGACACCCAGTTTATTACTTGGTTGAAAAGTGCTAATCGTTTTTGCAACTCATTGGTTGACAGAATTGTTCCTGGAAAACCGGATTCAGAAACCATCGCAAAAATTCAAGAAGATTTAGGTTACCAAGATTCTTTGTTGATTATCTCAGAAGTCTACCGACTTTGGGCTATTCAAGGAGATGATAAAGTTAGAAAAGTACTTAGTTTCGCAAGTGTAGATCCTGGGGTTATCATTCAGGAAGACATTGAAATTTACCGAGAGTTGAAATTACGTTTATTGAACGGAACACATACCTTAATGTGTGGAATGGCCTATTTATTAGGATTCCGTTTGGTCAAAGATGTAATGGCTAATTCTTATTTCAGCAAATTAATCATGAATTTGATGTTAAGCGAATTAGCCTTTGCGATTCCATACAAAATGGATTTCAAAGTGGCGGATCGTTTCGGAAGGTCTGTTTTAGATCGTTTCAAAAATCCGTTCATCAACCATAAATTAATTGATATTACCGTACAATACAGTACCAAAATGCGCATGCGGAATATTTCTTTGTTACTGAATTATTACAAGGAATTTGGCAAAGCTCCTGAATTGTTCAGCATGGGTTTTGCGGCCTATTTGCAGTTTATGCATGGGGTAAAAGAAGAAAATGGCCAATATTTCGGCGAATGCAATGGCGAATTTTATCCTATCCAATGTGATTTAGCAGGATATTTTTACGAAACATGGAAAGATTTTGATTTACATGCAGTTTTGGCAGATGAAAAAATTTGGGGTAGTGATTTAACGCAATTGCCAGGGTTTGAAGCGTCGGTTGGGAAGTACGTATGATGTATGACGTATGATGTATGGCGTATGATGCAAGTAGGGTTGACCCTTGCGGTCAACCGAACAAATACGGTCAACCATTAAATGCAGCCAACCGAATAATGCGGTCAACCAAATAAATGCAATCAACCAATAAAATAGAGCATTATTAATATATGAAACCATTTTTAAACGAAGATTTTTTATTGCAAACGGAAACAGCGAAAGTATTGTATCATCAATATGCCGCCGATATGCCGATTGTTGATTATCATAATCATTTGATTCCACAGCAGATTGCAGAGGATAAACAATTTGATAACATCACTCAAATTTGGTTATACGGCGACCACTACAAGTGGCGCGCGATGCGTGCACATGGTGTGAATGAAAAATACATCACAGGAAATGCAAGTGACGAAGAGAAATTTTTGAAATGGGCTGAAACCGTTCCCTACACCATGCGTAATCCCTTGTATCATTGGACGCATTTGGAATTACAAAGATACTTTGGAGTGACAGAATTACTCAATGCAGAATCTGGCAAAAGAATTTACGATCAATGCGCTGAATTACTTCGCAAGAAAGAATTTTCCGTTCGAAATCTCTTGTTAAAAATGAACGTTAAAGCACTTTGTACGACAGATGACCCCATCGACAATTTGGCTTATCATCAGCAAATAGCCGCAAGCGGATTTGCTGTTAAAGTTTTGCCAACTTTCCGCCCCGACAAAGCCATGGCGGTGGATGATGAATTAGCTTTCATCGAATACATGAATCAATTAAGTACAGTGGTGGGTTATACAATCACTAACTTATCGGATTTCAAAAAAGCCATCCAAGACCGTCATGATTTCTTCCATTCGGTAGGATGCCGTTTGAGTGATCATGGATTGGAACATATTTATGCGGAGGATTATACAGAAGAAGAAATCGAGCATATTTTTGATAGATTGCACGCTGGCAAAACCATCAATAAAAAAGAAAAATGGCAATTTAAATCGGCCATGTTGATATATTTCGCGCATTTAGACCATTCAAAAGGCTGGACTCAGCAATTCCATTTGGGCGCTTTGAGAAACAATAATAATCGATTATTGGCAAGCTTGGGTCCTGATACCGGATTTGATTCCATTGGCGATTTTGAACAAGCTAAACCTTTGTCGAAATTCTTAAATACCTTGGATACAACCAATCAATTGGCAAAGACTATTTTGTATAATTTGAATCCAAGAGACAACGAATTATTGGCGGCAATGATCGGCAATTTTCAAGATGGCACGATTGTTGGAAAAATACAATATGGCTCTGGATGGTGGTTTTTGGATCAAAAAGATGGGATGGAAAAACAAATCAATGCCTTGTCGAATATGGGTTTACTAAGTCATTTTGTGGGCATGTTAACCGATTCAAGAAGTTTCTTATCATTCCCAAGACATGAATATTTCAGAAGAATTTTATGTAATTTACTTGGCCAAGATGTGGAAAATGGAGAACTTCCCGCAGACACCGTTTGGTTAGGCAAGTTGGTTTCAGACATCAGCTACAACAATGCCGCACAATTTTTTAATTTCGATTAATCCATGAAAAAAATAGTTACTTTCGGTGAAATCATGGGGCGATTAAGTCCTCAAGGATATGCCCGAATCACACAAGCTCAATCGCTTAACCTTACTTTTGGAGGTGGAGAAGCGAACGTTTCAGGAAGTTTAGCACATTTAGGTTTACCGGCTGCGCACGTTACTCGTTTCCCTGATCATGAAATGGGTAAAGCGGCGACAGAGTATTTCCGCAAAGTGGGTGTAGATATGTCGCATGTGCAATATGGAGGAGAGAGATTGGGTTTGTATTACACAGAATTCGGAGCAGCGATGCGCCCAAGCAAAGTGGTCTATGATAGAGCCAATTCTTCTTTTTCAAGCTTAGATCCCAAAGCATTTAATTGGGAAGAAATATTAAAAGATGCACAATGGTTTCATTGGACAGGGATTTCGCCAGCCATTTCTGCCTCCGCTGCGCAAGCAACGAAGGAGGCCATTGCAGTGGCCAATAAATTGGGAATTACCGTTTCAGCCGATGTGAATTACCGTAAAAATTTGTGGCAATATGGTAAAACGGTACAAGAAATTATGCCTGATTTAATTGCAGGGTGTGATATCATTGTTTGTGGAAAAGGAGATGCGGAAGATATTTTAGGTATCGTACCAGATGGTTCCACCAAAAGCAATTTTGAATCGATTTGCAAGCAAATCATGGCTCGATTTCCTAAAATCAAAAAAATCATTAATACAAAAAGAGGGCAAATTTCAGCTTCACAAAATACTTTATCTGGCGTTTCATTTGATGGCAAGAATTATATCAAATCAGACACTGTAGAAATAAGTCAAATTGTAGACCGAATCGGTGGAGGCGATGCCTTTATGGCTGGGTATATTTATGGTAATATTGTATTTAAGGATGAGGCAAAATCCTTGGCTTTTGGAGTGGCGGCATCTGCCATAAAACACACGATAGAAGGAGATATTAGTTTAGCTAATTTAGACGAAATAGAAACCGTCATGAAAGGCGATTTAACAGGAAGATTAAAAAGATAATTATGGCAAGGAATTCATCCACAGTAGTTTACCAGAGAATTGAAGAAACACCCATTGTTCCATTGTTTTTCAATCCCGATTTAGGCATTGCCAAAAATGTGCTTAAAGCATGTTATGATGGAGGAATTCGGGTATTTGAATTTACCAATCGAGGGCAAGAAGCTCCGCAAATATTTGCCAAGTTAATCGAATATGTGGAAATAGAATGTCCTGATCTAGTATTAGGAATTGGTACCATTTTTGATGCCAAACAAGCTGCTCAATTCATTGAAATGGGTGCCGATTTTATGCTTCAACCTTTTACTACACCGGAAGTAGGAGAAATTTGTGGCAAACACGATATCCCTTGGATGCCCGGAACCATGACTTTAACGGAAATCAGAAATGCAGAAGTTTTGGGAGCCAAATACATCAAGATTTTTCCCGGAAATGTGGTTGGCCCAGCCTTTGTAAAAGCACTAAAAGGTCCCATGCCCAATAGCAAAATTATGGTAACGGGCGGTGTGGAACCCAATAAAGAAAGCTTATCCACTTGGTTCTCCGCTGGAGCAGCTGCTGTTGGAATGGGCTCACAATTATTTCCTCCAAGCTTAATCAAAGAACAAAATTATCAGTCCATTTCGAATACCATTTCTCAACTTATTCAAACTTACAAAGAATTATAATTTCTTAACAATACCCTCTAAACCATGGAAAAAATAGGAAAATACCGCTGGAGAATTTGCGCATTGCTTTTCTTTGCGACGACCATTAACTACTTGGACAGACAAGTAATTGGGCTTTTGAAACCTGTATTAGAGGACGACTTCAAATGGACAGAATCTGACTATTCATTTATCGTGATTTGTTTTCAATCGGCATATGCCATCAGCTTATTAGGTTTTGGTGGAATCATCGACCGAATTGGGACAAAATTAGGTTATTCTATATCCATTGTTGTTTGGAGTATCGCAGCGATGCTACACGCTTTGGCAACAGGAACATTGAGTTTTGCCTTTATGCGTGGTTTATTAGGATTAGGAGAAGCGGGTAACTTCCCTGCGGCCATTAAAACAGTTGCAGAATGGTTTCCAAAAAATGAAAGAGCATTGGCCACAGGAATTTTTAATTCGGGTGCCAATATTGGTGCAGTAGCAGCACCCATCCTAGTTCCTTGGATTTTAGGCATTTATGGCTGGGAAATGGCCTTTATCGTAACAGGGGCCATTGGATTTATTTGGTTAATCTTTTGGTGGTTATACTATGAAGTACCTTCCAAGCACAAAGAATTAAGCAAAGCAGAATTTGATTACATCCATGCTGATATGGAGGCAAAAGATGAAAATCAAGAACCCGTAAAATGGGCTAAATTATTTGGCTTTAAACAAACTTGGGCATTTTTCTTTGGCAAAATGTTAACAGATCCCATTTGGTGGTTTTTCCTATTCTGGTTGCCATCTTATTTCAAAGAAAGATTTGAATTGGATTTAAAAAAACCAAGTTTGGAGTTAATCATTGTTTACACGGCTACAACCATCGGAAGTATTGGTGGAGGATATTTATCAGGATGGTTGATAAACAAAGGATGGCCTTCTTTCAAAGCTAGAAAATATGCCATGTTGAGCTTCGCCATAGCGGTTATACCCATTATTTTAGCGCGTTACTGCGATAATATTTGGCAAGCTGTCGGATTAATATCCTTAGCTGCAGCGTCACATCAAGCATGGAGTGCCAATATCTATTCAATTGCTACGGATATGTTTCCTAAAAAAGCTATTAGCTCCGTCATAGGGATCGGAGGAATGGCTGGCTCGGTGGGTGGAATTTTCTTCCCAATGATTGTAGGATTTATATTAGACAAATATGAGCTCCTAGGGAATAAAAATGATGGCTACAACATCATATTCTTGCTTTGCGGAAGTGCTTACATGTTAGCTTGGTTGATAATTTATGCTTTGGTTCCTAAATTGGAAGAAGCGAAAATTGATTGAGAAAAAAGGTATGATATAAGATGTAAGAGGTATGATGTAAGAGGTAAGAGGTAAGAGGTAAGAAGTAAGAGGTAATAGAACGATGGCTGAGCGGAGTCGAAGCCGGAGGGCATGATAGGTATAATAGGTAATAGGTAAGAGGTAATAGGTAAGAGACCGATGGCTGAGCGGAGTCGAAGCCGGAGGGCGTGATAGGTATAATAGGTAATAGGTAAGAGGTAATAGGTAAGAGACCGATGGCTGAGCGGAGTCGAAGCCGGAGGGCGTGATAGGTAAGAGGTAATAGGTAATAGACCGATGGCTGAGCGGAGTCGAAGCCGGAGGGCGTGATAGGTAATAGGTAAGAGACCGATGGCTGAGCGGAGTCGAAGCCGGAGGGCATGATAGGTAATAGGTAATAGGTAATAGACCGATGGCTGAGCGGAGTCGAAGCCGGAGGTCCTAAGAGCTAAGAAATATCCTTTGACTGACAAATAATACCTGAAGTTACTTGTTCCGATTAAACAAAAAGATATTCCCGTCTGAGTAAGTAAGTTGAAAAGACGGGATTTTTGATTGCTCATTTATTTCAGCTGGTTTGTTTAGGGAATGTTTGTCAATAACAATAAAATTCACATTCCTATCGACGGCAAATTTCCCCAATTCTGCCAAGGTATGCTCCTCCCGATGTACATTCATTGGCCAAAAATTTTCGATACAATATAACTGTCCAAATTTATCATAATCATTAAAGAAGAAATTCAATGGAACAATTCCACACGATCTATTTCCGATTTTCTTTGAAATTTCGGCATATTTTTCCGGCAAATAGGGCTTGGAATGTATCTTGTTTAACAATTGAATTTGTCCAAAAACGCCAATAAACGTAAAGAGAAAAAACACAAAAACTGTCCATTTATTAAGTAGATAATCTGCCTTCAAGAAATTTAATAACTCCAAGATCAGAACCATCAACAAAGGCAAAAAAAGCAATTGGTAAAAACCAGTGATACTTTTCGTGATAATCCAAAGCGTAATAATGCTAAACATCAAATAATAAACCACATTCTTAGGCAAGTCTTTTAATCGACTTTTATTTAAATAAAGTAATGTCAATAAAATGAGTGTCACTCCGACTTCTTTAAAAGATCCCACAAAAATCAGAGGGAATTTTAACATCATCAATAATTTCTGCTTGATACCTAAAGAATTGACAACAGCTGGGTCATGGGTAAATTGAAAATACCACAATTGAAATTGATCACTCAAAAAAACGTCCGAAAAATATAAAATGGACACAAAAAAATTGGTCAAGGAATAGAAAATTAGATCCTTCCAACGTTTCGTTTTTAGAAGTAAAAAAAATCCCGCAACAACAAAAACAATTCCATTTAAATGAGTTAATAAGGCTAAACCAGCTAAAATTCCCGCCAAAGCCGCCCAATAGTTGGAAGATTTATCCAAACATAAAAAGGAAGCAAATCCCAAAACAGCCAGGATAATTTCTGGTCTATTTTCAAAACTCATGGTAACCAAAGAAATATTACCAAAAATTAAAAATAAAAGCATCCAAACGGCTTTCGACCCCAAATTTCGTTGACGAATGTAGTATAAGATCAATGCAATCAAGATCAACTCAGCAATGAAACTAATCGATTGAAAAGCATAAAGGGATATCCCAAACACTGAATAAACCAATGCGCCTATCACAATAAAAAACTTGTGTGAAACCAAAAGATGCTGATCCCAAGATAACATCCCTTTAAAAAAATTCGAGCGAACGATACCACTTTTTGCCAGCCAATACGATTGCTCCGCAAACCAAGCATCATCCCCCGTTGGAAAACGATGATAAAAAGTGGCCAAGGTTAATAGAATAAGTACAGGCACTAGCCACTTTATCCAAATAATCATAGTACTATTTTTCATCCTACATCTTACATCATAATTTTTTCATCATACATCATACATCTTACATCTTATATCATACATCTCACTCCTCTTATTGTCTGAACTATGATTTATTTGATTTTTGTGATTATATGATTTAGGTATTTCACACCTCATAATTCATCATTTATAATTCTTACATCTTACATCTTACATCATACATCTTCCCTCTTCGCTTCTTCCCAATACACATCCATTTCTGCCAAAGTCATATCAGACAAATTTTTACCCATTTCATTGGCTCGTTTTTCTAAATGCTGGAAACGTTGTATGAATTTTCGATTGGTACGTTCCAAGGCGGTTTCTGGATTAATATCTATAAACCGAGCGAAATTAACTAAACTAAATATCAAATCGCCTAATTCACCTTCAGCTTTCTTTTTCTGTTTTTCATCCAAGACCTTACCCACAAATTCCGCCTTAAATTCGCCCAACTCCTCCTCTACTTTCGCCCAAACTTGCTCCTTTTCTTCCCAGTCGAAACCAGCTCCTCGGGCTTTTTCTTGTATTCGCATCGATTTAACCAAAGCTGGTAAAGAACTTGGAACTCCTGATAAAACGGACTTATTGCCTTCTTTCAATTTCAATGCTTCCCAATTCGACTTTACTTCTTCCTCCGTTTCAGCAATTACGTCGCCATAAATATGCGGATGGCGAGAAATGAGTTTTTCGCAAATACCATTCAATACATCTGTTACATCAAAAGCTGATTGCTCCGAGCCAATTTTGCTATAAAAAACCAGATGTAAAAACACATCACCTATTTCCTTTTTGATTTCATTCAAATCGCCTTCTAAAATCGCGTCTGATAACTCATAGGTTTCTTCAATAGTCAAATGACGCAGAGTATCCATGGTCTGTTTTTTATCCCAAGGACATTTTTCGCGTAATTCATCCATGATCACTAATAATCGATCAAATGCTTCCGCTGATTGGGGGTATTTCATAGGGTGTTGTAATTGAATGATAAAATTAGGAATTAAATAATTATGAATGATGGATTATGAATGATGAATTACAAGATAACGGATCGAGGGCAAGAAATTATCATTCACAATTTCCTATCATAATTCATAATCCATAATTCATAATTAATTACTTAATTTTGCAATCTAAATTACTTACATGGACTTCCATTTAGTTTCTTCTTATGTGCCTACCGGAGATCAACCGGAAGCTATCAAACAATTGGTAGCCGGTTTGAAAAAAGAAGAAGCTTCACAAACACTTCTGGGAGTAACAGGCTCAGGTAAAACTTTTACCATTGCCAATGTGATCAAAGAGGTCAATCGGCCAACATTAATTTTAAGTCACAACAAGACACTTGCAGCCCAATTATACAGTGAATTCAAGCATTTTTTTCCTGAAAATGCAGTAGAATATTTCATCTCTTATTACGATTATTATCAACCTGAAGCGTTTATCGCCACAACAGGTACCTACATAGAAAAAGATTTATCCATCAATCAAGAAATTGAGAAACTTCGTTTAGCCACCACCTCCTCATTGATGTCGGGCCGAAGGGACATCATCGTCATCGCATCCGTTTCTTGTATTTATGGAATGGGGAATCCCGAAGAATATCGCAATTCAATCATTCGCATTGGCGTAGGAGAAATTATTTCCAGAAACCAATTTCTATTTCGCTTAGTCGAAATTTTATATGCCCGAACTGAAGGCGAATTCTTGAGAGGGACTTTCCGAGTAAAAGGAGATACCGTTGACATCTTTTTAGCCTATGCCGATTTTGGTTATCGATTTATTTTCTTTGGAGATGAAATTGAAGAAATTCATCGCATTGATCCTTGGACAGGCAAGAAAATTTCAACCGAAAAAATGGTGGCTATTTTCCCTGCTAATTTATTTGTAACAGGCCGAGAAACCATGCAAAGAGCCATTTCAGATATACAAGCTGACTTGGTCAATCAAATTTCGTATTTTGGAAAAGAAGGTCGTTTAACCGAAGCAGAGCGAATCAAACAAAGAACCGAATTCGACTTAGAAATGATGCGGGAATTGGGTTATTGCTCCGGTATCGAAAATTATTCTCGCTATTTTGATGCACGAAAACCAGGCCAAAGACCTTTTTGCCTTCTAGACTTTTTTCCCGAAGATTTTTTAATGGTTGTGGATGAAAGTCATGCGTCAATGCCTCAAATAAAAGCCATGTACGGCGGCGACAGATCCCGAAAAGAATCTTTGGTAGAATATGGATTCCGTTTGCCATCAGCAATGGACAATCGGCCATTGAAATTTCAAGAATTCGAAGATTTGATCGGGCAAACCATTTACGTTTCTGCCACACCCTCCGACTATGAATTAAAAAAATCAGATGGCGTAGTGGTTGAACAAGTCATTCGCCCAACAGGATTATTGGATCCTTTGATTGAAGTTCGCCCTACCAAAAATCAAATCGATGATTTATTGGATGAGGTGAATGATCGAATCAAGAAAAATGAACGCGTTTTAATTACTACGCTTACGAAAAGAATGGCGGAGGAGTTATCCAAATTTTTAGATAGAGTAGGAATTAAATGCCGATATATTCACTCGGAAATCAAAACTTTTGAACGGGTTGAAATATTACGTGAATTACGTTTAGGGGTTATTGATGTATTGGTGGGAGTTAACTTGTTAAGAGAAGGATTGGATTTGCCAGAAGTTTCTTTAGTGGCCATCATGGATGCCGACAAAGAAGGTTTCTTGCGTGACATTCGCTCATTGATTCAAACCATTGGCCGTGCCGCAAGAAATGAAAATGGCAAAGTATTAATGTATGCCGATAAAATGACCGGCTCCATGGATTTGGCCATTTCCGAAACCAATCGCCGAAGATCCAAACAAATGGCCTATAACGAGGAACACGGAATAACCCCGAAAACCATCATGCGGAGTCACGATGAAATCATGGAACAAACGTCAATCGCAGATCGTATGGCCAAGCCTACCAAAAACTATTTATTGAAACCGGGTGAACAAATCGCTGCTGCTGATCCATTATTGGCATATATGTCGAATTCCGAACTCAACAAACAAAAAGAAACTATCAAAAAAGAAATGGAAAAATCTGCCAAGGAACTCGATTTCCCATTGGCCGCTCGATTTAGGGATGAATTATTGGTCATTGAAAAATTGATCGAAGAAAAGAAATCTTAGTCTAACTCTTTTTGCCACCTAAGTGATAAACAACATAACTAATCACCTTATCTATAAAATTCAAAATACCCCAACCGGAAGGAAAATTAAAGATTCTTTTGCGTTCAAAGGGATTAGGCGCATTATACGTCTTGTATAGTTTTTGAACATAAGAAAAGAAGGTATAACCTTCATCTTGTGAATGATGTAGAATTTTCTCGTAACTCCATCTAGGAGACATTTTATTCCAATAATTTGACTTTTCCCAAAAATCTATCACTAAATGGACTTTCTTAGGTCGATATTCTGTCAGTTCTTTTGCTAAAACAATAGGTAATTCATACTCAAATATTTCCTGCAAAAACCAAAACCCATTTCGTACAACCGTCCAAATCTTACATTCTTTGGCTTGGAGAATAATCAATTCCCAATCAACTTGATTTTTATAGGTTTCCATAAATGCCAACAAGTCCATTAAATCTTTGAACTTTAACCAAAACTCCTTCCCTCCATGATGAAAAACCAAGGACCAAAATAGCGCAATGGGATTCGTAGCTGATATCTTTTGACCGTAAAAAGAAAGGGTACTTTTATCTTCAAATAAAAAGTTTGAATCAAATTGGTAATAAAAAAATTGATTGTATAATTCCCAGTGAAAATCAACGTTAAAAGGCTTTTTATCAAAATGTAATTCTTGAAAATTACTATCATAAACCAATTGACTTAAATCCTGTTGCAAATCAATGGAATTCCCTAATACGCCGAAATCCCTACAGGTATAATTCTGTCCCAACAATATCATCATCCCCTGGATGGATTCTTCCTTTTTGAACAAAAAATCGATGTCTGTACTTTCCCGCAAAAGTTTATTCTGATAGAGTAATTGTGTAAACAAGGCACCTTTCAACAAAACAGGATGAATGTTTTCTTTCTCAAACAATGCATATAAGCGTTTGATTTCTATTACATTATCTAAATTACTCTTTGCCCTGTTATGTGCAAATTGCTTATATTGATTCGAAAGCCTAAACGGTAAAACATTTTGTTTTTGATCCGCAGAAAAAGCAAGATGACGCATGCCATGGTAAGCACAGGCCTTACTAAATTTATCCCAATTGATTCCCTCCAAATCGAAAGTCGAATCTACCTGAAGCAATTCTTGCTGAACCATTTGAACCAATAAACGTAACTCGGAAGATAGTTGAAACGCTTTCATTTAAACTTTTTGTTGTTCATACAATTGATTAAATAAAACCGAATTGGACTTCAATTCTTCAAATGTCCCCCGCTCAACAATTTCGCCTTGATCCATCACCAAAATTCGATCAGCAAACTTCAAATTATATAGTCGGTGGGTAATGATGATACTTACTTTATCATTCGACTTAGCTTTAATATGCTCAAATATTTTAGCCTCTGCCAATGCATCAATGGAACTAGTAGGTTCATCAAAAATCCACAATGGCGTGTTACGAAAAAATGCCCTAGCAATCACCAATTTCTGCCATTGTCCACCACTCAACTGTTCTCCAGCACCAAAAATACGGCTCAAGATTGATTGAGATTTGCGTGGTAATTCATTGACGAAGGCCATGGCATCCGCCAAATTCAAAGCTTCCATTATCGAATCCTCACCTGAATTTTCTCTATCCCAACCCAACTCCAAAAACTCCTGAATACTCACATAATATTTCTCAAAATCTTGAAAAACAATGGTCGATTCATTGGCAAAAACCGCTGAATCAATTTGATCAATCAATTGATTTTTCCACCGTAATGCACCATTACTTGGGACGTAAAGTCCAGCCAATAACTTCACCAAAGTACTTTTACCAGAACCATTCGCTCCTACAATGGCAATTATTTCACCCTTTTTCACTTCAAATTGAATATTTTTCAATACCCACTTGTCAGATTCTGGATATTTGAAAGACAAACCTTCTACTTCCAAATCATTAGTTAAATACTTGTCAAAATATTGAATTTTTCTTTTCTCCTCATATAAATCTAGATAATCAAACAAGTCCTTTAGAAACATTCGTTGCTGCAACAATTGAACCCAACTTTGAAGAAACGATTTCAAGGTGCTTTGAACCCTTTGTAAGCCTTGCAAATAAATCACCAATACACTAATTCCAATGACCTTGCCAATGGCCAAATCGATGAGCTGATACATCACATAAAGAATAACCGCGACTTCCAGCAACTCGGCCAAGCCTGAAAAGGCGCTAATTTTTAATTGCAGTGAACGTTTTTTCTGAAAAATAAATTCTTTAAAAACAGTAAATCTAGCAATCAATTTAGCCCCCATATTCAAGGTCTTCACCTCTTTGGCGTAATTGACTCCAACCAATATCTGGTGAAGGTAATTCGCCTCTCGTTCTTGCCTGACTAATTTTTTATCTAATTGGGCAAGCGCATTCCCAGAAATCCATTTGATGGTTGAAAGCGGAATCGCCAACAAAATAATCCACCAAGCATAATCACTCAGTAATTTGAAAAAATAAGAAATCAATGCTAGCAGAGAAAAACTACTGACCAAAACCGATTGTAGGACCAGATAAACTTGTGGAATCTTATACAATGACTGCTGTTGAGCCAAATGAAGACTATTTTGATAATCTGAATTTTCATTAAATTCAAAAGGAATATGCGTACTTTTTCGTAAGATTTTCTCACTAAAATAGGCGCTAACCTGGTGCTGATTGCTAAAACTAATGAAGGACTGAATTTGCTGAATAATGATGTTAAGTAAATAAATCCCTCCCAAAAACCATAAATAATTCAAGGTTGATGCATCTAATTTCTTGGCCAATAAAATTTGATCTAGTAATTGCTTTGTGAAATACAAAACCAAGACAGGAATGCCTGCCAAGAATCCTTGCAAAAACAATTGGACAATAAATCCCAAAGGATTTGCCTCCCAAATCATCCCATACGCCCTAAAATATTCCTTGATGTACCTCATGCCACAATCAAATGAGACAAAATATGATAGACCGTTTCGTCCACCGATAAATTTTCTGTTTTCACAACTAAATCCGCCAGAATAGGTAATTCAAATGGGGAATCAATTCCGGTAAAATTTCTTAAACCTTCATTCTTCACTTTAGCATACAATCCTTTTGGGTCTCTGTCTTGACAAATAGCCAAGGGCGTATCCACAAATATTTCAAAATAAGCATTTCCCAATATTAACCGATTATTCGTCCGCATCGATTCCATGGGAGTGATAAGTGCGACAATCACCCAAAAGCCTTGATTCAAGAATAATTTCGCCACTTCCGCAGTACGTCGGCTATTCTCTGCTCTATCTAATTCAGAAAACCCTAAATTATTATTTAATCCTGTCCTTAACACATCTCCATCCAATAAAACAACTTGCTGGCCCGTCGATTTTAACTCATCCGACAAGCGCACGGAAAGGGTCGTTTTCCCAGCTCCAGATAGGCCCAACAACCAAATACATTTATTTTTCATGATTGACCCGATTTTTTTCGACCAAATAATCTATTTTATTTCTTTCTACTTTTCGATTAAGTAAATCAAAATCATCGGCTGGAAAAACCTTATTCATGTCAAATAACCCAAGGCTATTTCGGATGGACCAAGTAGCAAAATCTTTCAATTGCTCCTTCTTCCAATATTCTGCAAAAGCCAAGGTCATTGCGCCATTTTGTTTTTTTTGCAAACGAACATCATCCGGCAAAATACCCTCACATATTTTTCTAAACAAAGGCCGGGAAAATTCTTTGGGATTAAAGTATTCCAAGGGCAAACTCAATGCAAATTGAACGAAGCGTAAATCGGCCATGGGATAAGCAGTGACTATTCCGTATTGACTTGCGTACAAACCTTCCGACTCGGTTCTTAAACAAGAATGAACTCTAAAAACCTTATTAATCAATTCTTGTCGAAAGGAGGAATTAAATCCAAAAGAACTATCCTTTAATTCAGCGTGAAATGGCGAATCAGGGTTCAATAAATTTCTATTTTTTTGTATCTCCCTATAGCCTTTTTTAGTCGTTTTAGAAAAACGGGCAGATAAATAACGATAAACTTGCTTGGCAAAAATATAGGGTTGGCTGATGAATTGTTTCAGCATCCAAACAAAATCCAATTGATGGAAATATTCAAAAAAGTAACTGCCTCCTGGATGAGATATTCCTTCATCTCCTGGAAAACCGCTAAACATTAATTCAACACCCCATTCGGAAGCTTGCTTAAACATGGTATCCTGCCAAATAGCATCTGAATTCGCAACACCGCCCATGATTTGGTTCGATTGATCATAACATTCAAAGGAGTCTTTGTAGTAAAATCCATCCGACAAATGATGATTTTCCTGATGCAATTGAGCATAATCAATGATACTGTTTTGCGTAACCTGTTCATCAATCCCATTTTCAGAAAAAGCACGCGTTTTTTCATTCAATACAAATGAAAAAGTATGCAGATTTTCTTTGGGCATTAGTCTTGAAGCTATCACCGTAATGGCTGAAGAATCCATTCCTCCACTTAACTGAGTGGCAGCAATTTTTACTCCCCTTAATCTTGTTTCTACCGCTTGACGGAACAAACGCCTCAGCTCATCATAAACTTCTTTTTTACTGGCAAAGGCGCTGGTATCTATTTTTTGAAATTCCCAGAACCGCTTTTCAACTAGAATGGTGGTTGCCGATTTTACTTGAATAAAATGGGCAGGTTTCAAACGGTGAATTTCTTTAAAAAAGGTTTCACCCACCTCAACAGGATAATTTTTTAGCTCTTTTGCCAAGTATTTTTGATTGATACTCAATTGACCCAAACCAACATAAGCCCGAATGGCGGTGATGGTAGAAGAAAAAATGATCCCATCCTTCGACTGATAATAAAACAAAGGTCGAACACCTATTGGGTCTTTGGCACAACACAAGGATTGATTTTTTGCATCCCAAATCAGAAAACTAAAATCCCCTAAAAGTCTTTCGAAGGCTTTTTCATGAAATTTTTCATACAAGGCAAGGATTAATTGTTCTTGTGAAGCCAAATTTTCTTTCGGAAATTCAAGTAGAAGTTCTTCAAAATTATCCAAACGCGCAGATCCAATGAAAGTCAATTCATTGCGTTGAAAAGACGACTTTTCTAAATGTGTCCAAGATGTATGCCCTAAGCAAATTGCAAAAAAAGTAGGGTCATTAATGGCAACTATTTCTGTTTGAGCAATTTCAGAAAAACAATGTTGGACGGATTCAATTTGCTTGGTAATGGGCGGTTTACTTGCAAAAACGGCAAAAAAATGATTCATAGATTAAGAACACTGATTGATAAGCTAATTTACTTCTTTTTCGGTTTTTTATATCAAAAATAGAACGATATTATCAGGTAGCTCACACATTTATGGTAATAAAAAAAGGTTATAACCGGATTAACTAATTGAGTTTCGATTAGAACCTGGAAATTGTTGTTTAAAAAAAAACTATGCAAAACTCAACAACAAATTCTGAAGGCTCTACAAAAAAAACACAGCCAACGAAAGAAAGAAAAACGTGGCAACAGCCAAATTTAACAGTTCTCCACATAAACGGAGGAACGATGGCAGCTCTTAGTGAAAGATTTATTAATTACGACTATTATGCATCATAGAAATTTAATTGACTGTCAAGATTTAGGTTTCCAGCAGCTAGAATCAAAAAAATCAGTTTAATCCTAAATTAATTTTGCTTGCTTTATTTTAACGCATCATTTTGTGATCTTTCTTGGTGTTAGGTTATCTTTTTAACACAAGGGCTTAAAGATTATCCCTGAAAAAGAAAAACGTTTTTTCTGATTATAGATTTTAAGATTATTTTTTGAATAAAAAATAATTATTTAAATTGCTGTTAAATCAATAGTTCTTGAATTTATCATCGTGGAAAATCAATCAGAAAACAACAAAAAAACGTGGCAGGAACCTAAGTTAATGGCAATTCAAATCGATGGAGGAACAATTGCCAACGCCTATGAGGATTCCAAATTTTATAATTATTGGGCATCATAGCAATTTAATTGACTGTTAGATTCAGGTTACCAGAAGCAAATATCAAAAAAATCAGTTTAATCCTAAATTAATTTTGCTTGCTTTATTTTAACGCATCACTTTGTGATTTTTCTTGGTATTAGGTTATCTTTTAACTTAACGGAATAAAGATTATCCCTGAAAAAAAATCCTACTAATAGTGAATTTTTAAGATGCAATTAAAATAATTTAATAAATTGCAGTTAAATCAATAGTTCTTACATACATCATCATGGAAAATCAATCAGAAAACAACAAAAAAACGTGGCAGGAGCCTGAATTAAATGTTATAAATATTTTGGGCGGTGCTATGGCCAGTACATCAGAATCATTTTATTATCATACATCATAGCTAAAATACCAAACCAATACAAATAAAAAAATGGGTAAAGTCATTCCAATTAGTAAGCACTCGGGTATAGACATTATTTTTAATTGAAGTCTTTTAAGAAATTAGAACTGATAAATTCAACAACAGAAAATGGCACAACCAATAAAAAAATTATGGATTGAACCTTGTATGCAAGAAATTCCCCTTGAAACCTTAAATCCATTTGGATTTTTGAATGAATTAGATGGAACCCTTGCCTCTTAATTAAAAACTTCATCGTTCTAAATATCAATCAGTACCATTTTGAACAATTACCTATTTTTCGGACAATGGATTAACTCCGAAATTACCCTGCCGGGTATTGATCCCATCCAGCATACTGAAGAATTATCTCATCCCATTAATCTTGCATGGGGGAAAGTTCCAGAAGGACTTGAAAATCCTCCTTTGGAACAAAAACCATTCTCTACCTTCAACGACAAAGAATTCCTCTACAGGATCCCCAATGTAGCCCATTATTACATTAGCAATGGCAATGAAATCATCATTGAACCCATCTCTGAAAATGTAACAGAAGTTTTACTTTTCTTTTATTCCAATGCACTGGCAGCAGTGTTGTTTCAAAGAAACCTAATCCCTTTTCATGCATCTGGAGTGAAAATCAATAATAATCAAATCATTCTTTTCCCGGCACCTTCCAGAACAGGAAAGTCAACTACGGCTATTTTTTTAGAAAAAAAAGGCTATCCCGTTTTTTCGGATGACACCGTATTACTAGAAGTAAAAGATGGCAAATGCTTCGCCACTCCATCCTATCCCATTATGCGTTTATGGGAAAATTCCATCAAGGTAAGTGAGCAATACGAAACAGAAGATGGATATGAGTTAAGACCCGGCATGAACAAATTTGGCATCCCATTGGGCGACAAATTTTCACATCATAAAATGGAGGTAGCCGCTTTGGTTTTCTTAGACATCAAAACAAATGATTTGAAAATAGAAGCCCTCAAAACAAAAGAGGTGTTCCTTCATTTAGGCAATAACGTGTATCGGAAACAATGGATCATTGGAATGAAAAAACAAATTCCTCAATTTCAATTGGTGTCTAATATCAGTCAAAACGTGCCTGCATTTATCGCCAAAAGACCAAAAGGCGAAGAGACCTTCCAAAAATTCACCACTGCCATTGAGCACGAAATTATCTTCAAATTGAATGGAAACGTTGAATAATATCATTTGGCTGGCCTCCTATCCAAAATCAGGTAATACTTGGTTTAGGTCTTTTTTGACTGCCTTGAAATCAGAACATGAAGCGTTCAATATCAATGAATTAAAAACAGATGGCATTTTTTCTGGAAAAGAACAATTGGAAAATGTACTAGACATAGAAGCTGATTTTTTACAACAATCAGAAATTGAGCAATTTCAAAGAGTTGCATGGAATTACACTGCCGCCCAATCCAAAACAAAGAAATTTGTTAAAATTCACGATGCTTTCACTTGCATCGATGATGCCCAGAGTACAACATTAATTCCTGAAGAGGCAACTTACAAAGCGGTTTATTTTGTCCGTCATCCCTACGATGTGGTGCCATCATTAGCCAACCACAATGGAAAAGACATTGAAAGTACAGTTGCATTTTTCAATGATCCTGACGCTGCTTTCATCAATGTCAAAAAGAAGAAAAGCTTTGCAGCCAATCAATTCTATCAGCATCTTGGGACTTGGAATGGGCACGTCAAAAGTTGGCTAAAAAGACCAAGCTTTCCCGTCCACTTCATGCGTTACGAGGACATGAAAATGTCGCCCTTTGAAACCTTCAAAAAAGCCATCGAATTCATGGAACTAGATTATTCCGATGCACAAATCAATGAAGCCTTGGAAATGACCAAATTCGAAAACTTAAGGAAGCAAGAAGAGGAGAAAGGTTTTCTAGAGAAAAGTACGAAAACCAAATTTTTCTTCAACAAAGGAGAAATGAATTACGGCAAATCCCTTTTAACAGAAAAACAAATAGAATCAATCAAACAGGTCAATGAAGAAATGATGAAGCATTTCGGTTATTGGCAATAAATGTCAACAATTATGTACACAATAAACGCAGAAAAAGTATTATTTACCCAATTAGGAGATGAAGGAGTTTTATTCAATGTGGATACCAATGAATATTTTAGTACCAATGAAACCTTGACTAAAATTGTATTAGGCCTGCAAAACAATCTAAACAATACGGAAATTGTTCAAAATTTATTGCAAGAGTTCGATATTGATGAAGCCACTTGCCAACTATCTGTTCACAATGCCATTCAAGTTTTAAAAGAAAAAGGCTTTATTGACTAAGTAAAGATGTTTAGAAAATTAATACTCCTTTTTTCCTTATCATCTGCAAGAAAAAGACTATTGATTTTAGGGACTGCAATGGCTGTCTATTCCTACTTTTTATTTTTATTTTTCAACAATAGAGTAAAATTTGGCAAAAAAGAAAAATTCAATCAAAACGCGCAAAACGTTGTACAACAAACAATTTTGGATATTCGTTTTCTCATTAAAATTCTTCAAAAATACATACCTTGGGAATTTATGTGTCGACATCAAGCATGGATTGCCTCCTATTTGTTGAGAAAAAATCATATTCCTTATACCGTATTTGTCGGTTTCAAAAAAAATAACCTGGGTAAAATCGAAGGGCATGCGTGGACAATAGCTGAGGGAATTTTTGTTTCTGGATTTTGCCAACCAAAGGAATATATCATTCAATCCGAATTTGTCGGTTAAAAAAAGGAACATGCGGATCTTAAAGAAGCAAATACGATAAATTTGATTAATTTTATTCCATGTATAAAATACTCGTATTCTTATTGATGAGCACGCCTATCTTTGCTCAAAGTTTCTATAAAATCGCTAGTCCTAACGGACAAATTGCCCTACAAGTCATTCAAGCTCCTGACCGAAGCATCAAATACCAAGTTACTTTAAATAATAAAGAGGTAATTGCCCTTTCAGGAGTCGGCATAAGTCTTAAAAAACCACAGGCTGAGCTGAGAAAATTTCAGATTCTACAAATTGATTCAACAGTGCATTCCAGTTCTTGGAAACCAGTTTGGGGGGAAGTCAAAGAAATTCAAAATCAATACAAAGAGTTGAGTTTTCAACTAAAGGAAAATGCCATTTTGTTAAAATTGATTTTTAGAGTATTCAACGACGGAATTGCATTTAGGTACTTTTTTCCGGAACAAGAAAACTTCAAACATTTTATCGTAGATAACGAATGGTCCACTTTCAACATGTCTGGTGACCATACTGCATTTTGGATCCCAGGCGACTATGATTCTAACGAATATACTTACCAAAAAACCAAGATTTCAGAAATAGATGCAACTACTGCTGCGTCAAAGGAAAAAGACATTGCGGTGACATCTTTGATTGGAAAGAATTACGTTCAAACACCTTTAATGATGAAATCGGCGGAGGGAGTTTACATTAATCTCCACGAAGCAGCCCTAATCAATTATCCAGCCATGCAATTGAAAGTTAGTGGGACGGAATTCACTTCCACGCTTGTTCCAGATGCGGTCGGTAATAAAGCTTATTTGCAAACCCCATTTAATACGCCTTGGAGAACCGTCATCATCTCCAACAAGGCTGAACAAATCTTGTCTTCCAAAACGATTTTAAACCTCAATGAACCCAGCAAAATTCAAGATTCGACTTGGATTAAGCCGCAAAAATTCATGGGTATCTGGTGGGAAATGCAAATCGGCAAAGCCAATTGGTCATTAGCAGGTGGTAAACATGGCGCCAACACGGAAAATGTCAAAAAGTACATTGATTTTGCTTCCAAACATGGTTTCCAAGGCGTTTTGGTAGAAGGCTGGAACAAGGGGTGGGAAGATTGGTTGGGCAATTGGAAAGAAGAAGTATTTGATTTTGTTAGTCCCTACCCTGATTATGAAATCGACTCCTTGACGAAATATGCCAAATCAAAAGGCTTGAAATTAATCATGCACCACGAGACGGCTGGTTCTGTGACCAATTACGAACGCAGAATGGATTCCGCATTTCAATACATGGTTTCCAAAGAAATGGACCTTGTGAAAACAGGATTTGTTGGAAAAATTATCCCCAGAGGAGAGCATCACGATAGCCAATGGATGGTCAATCATTATAACCGCGTAGCGGAAAAGGCAGCTTCTTTGAAAGTCATGGTAGATTCACATGAATCCGTTCACCCTACAGGTCTACACAGAACTTATCCAAATTGGATGGCTGCAGAAGCAGCGAGAGGTTCGGAATTTAATAATGCCCCCTCACTTGGCATCAATCCCGAACATAGTACGATTCTTCCATTCACCCGATTAATGGGTGGCCCTATGGATTATTCTCCGGGATTGTTTCACATGTCTTTGAACCAATTTGATAGCCTCAGAACTACCAAAGTTCGATCAACCTTGGCAAAACAATTAGCCTTGTATGTAACGATTTACAGTCCTATCCAAATGGCTGCAGATTTGCCAGAAAATTACGAGAAATATTTGGATGCCTTTCAGTTTATTAAAGAAGTACCCGTTGATTGGGATGACAGCAAAGTTTTATTAGCCGAGCCTGGCGAATTTGTCACTATCGCTCGGAAAGAAAAAGGGAAGGAAACGTGGTTTATTGGCTCGATTACAAGTTCTATTGCAAGAAACATGTCGTTTGACTTAGATTTTTTAGACAATGATAAGATTTACGAAGCCACACTCTATATGGACGCGGAAACAGCTGATTTTGAAAAAAATCCAGAAGCGTATCTGATTGAAAAACGATTAGTTACTGCCAAATCAAAAATGAACTTCCGATTACAAAGAGGTGGTGGCTGCGCAGTAATTTTGAAAAAAGTTAATTAATCTTAAAATGTTTAGCTGGTAGACAAAATACTAATTTTGGTCTTAAATATGGTTACCAAACTTTTAAGCTATCTAATTTTGGACTTTCTAACAATCAACATACGATGCATATTCTTTCTTTAGGATTATCTGGGATTTTATCCGCCATTCCAAATCAAGCAGCAGAAAACTCAAAAGGAATGTTGCTTTCTGAATTTGAAGCCGTTTTAGGTACTTCTCTTGACTTAAAAATATCCGCCAACACTTATGAAAATGCGCAGAAAGCAGAGCAAAAAGTTTTAGCAGAATTAAATCGATTGCAGCAAATATTGGGAAGTTATGGTGCCAATGATGAGTTTGCGCTTTGGAAAAATACCTACGAGCAGAAAATAGCTGTTTCAAAAGAGCTGATAGAAATAGCTCAAGCATTTGATTTTTGGAAAGAAGGAACCAAGGGAGCCATTAATCCAGCCAGCGAGGAATTCACCCAACTTTGGAAAAAAGCCAGTGAAACTGGTATCACACCAAGTGAAGAAGAATTAAAGGAGTTGATTAAAAAGGTACAAGAAAATCACTGGGAAATAGAGGGTTCAAATTTAACCAAAACTTCTGAGGCAGATTTGAAATTGCATACGTTTACCAAATTATACATAGCCGAAAAAGTAACAGATTTAGCCATTGCATCAGAGGGAGTTGCAGGCATTGTTGTTAATATCGGAGGAGATATCGTTGTGAAAGGCGATATGAATGAAAAAGTGAAAGTAGCTAATCCCCAATCGGCACAGGAAAATGCGGCTCCTATATCAATGGTTGAAATAAACAATAAAACCATCGCATCAAGTGGGAATTACCGCCGTGGAGTAGAATTGAACGGCGAATATTTATCACACATTATTGATCCAACAACGGGGAAGCCAGCTGATCAAATTGCCAGTGCAACGGTTATTCATGAAAATGCCGTTACAGCTGGAGCATTAGCCACGGCATTCAATATTTTACCTGTCGAAGAATCGATCCAATTAGCTCAAAAATTGGGATCAACTGATTATTTAATTGTCGATCACTTAGGTAATCAATTTCAAAGTGATACTTGGCCTTCAATGGCAGACGAAGAGCAATCGTCTATATCCTTTGTACAATTGAAAGAAAAAGGGTGGAATCCAAAAATGGAATGTTCCATCGACTTAGAAATCGCCGACTTAGGAGGTTATGCGAGAAGACCTTACGTTGCCATTTGGATTGAAGACGAAAAAGGCAATCCCGTTCGTCGAATTGCGCTTTGGTACAGAAAACCCAGATGGCTAGTGGATTTGAGGTATTGGTCATCAGGATCTAGAAATACAGATTACAACATTAGTTCCATCACGGGCGCTACACGAGGATCGGGAAAATATTCTCTGGTTTGGGATGGGAAAGACGATGCAGGCCAATACGTAAACCAAGGAAATTATACGGTGATCATTGAAGCAGCAAGAGAGCATGGAAGTTATCAATTGATGAAGCAATCGATGAAGTTTGACGACAAAGCAAAGACCGCCTCATTGAGTGGCAACGAAGAAATATCGGCAGCTAAATTAAATTTCACCTCGAAGTAAGATGACTATAAAAAAAGGAAATTGGAAAAACTGGCTATCCAACTGGTCTAGGTGGCTACACATTTATTTGTCCATGTTCAGTTTTGTAATTGTTTTGTTTTTTTCTGTAACAGGTTTGACATTGAATCACCTCGATTGGTTTCCAGAAAAAGAGGTTTTAAAAGAACAAGAAGGGAAAATGCCCATTAATTGGGTGAATGCTTCAGATACTGCACAAATTAAAAAATTAGATATTGTTGAATTATTTCGAAAGGATTATCAGGTAAAAGGTTTGGTCAATGATTTCCGAATAGATGAACGAGAGGTTTCTGTTTCCTTTCAAGGTCCTGGTTATACTGCCGATGCATTTATACATCGGGAAGATGGGAAGTTCCAATTAAGTACCCGGGAATTAGGAATCATTGCGTTTTTGAACGATTTACACAAAGGAAGAGATACGGGAAAAGCATGGGGATGGGTAATTGACTTTTCGGCCATTTTCATGACGATCATCTCACTTTCGGGACTACTTTTGTTGTTGTTTTTAAAGAAAAAACGGCTAAATGGACTTATTTGGTTAATCATCGGAGGATTAGTTGTTGGATTATTATTTTATTTATAATCAGCCATAAGTCGCGCAACATTCCGTACATTACCAAAACAATGATTTCCAAGCATCCCTTTTATGAGCAGCTCCAAAAAATATTTCCCTAAACTTGCCAAATTTTGGAAAGTTCTAGGTCCCGGCCTAGTAACCGGAGCCAGCGATGATGATCCATCCGGAATTGCGACATATTCCCAAGCAGGAGCCGCATTTGGCCTTTCCACTTTGTGGACCGCGATTATCGCATTCCCATTAATGTCCGCTATACAAAAAATGTGTGCCAAAATTGGATTAGTGACCAATCAAGGTTTAACCGGAACCTTGAAAAAACATTATCCCCGTCCGATATTATACCTCATGTTGCTTTTCAGTTTCCCAGCAATTATTTTAAATATTGGCGCAGATATAGCAGGGATGGGTGCAGTCGGTAATTTATTATTTCCTGCAATAGATGCGACATTTTTTAGCGTATTTTTTACCGTGCTATTATTGGGCTTAATTATTTATTTGCCTTATACCAAAATTGCATCGATATTAAAATATTTGTGCATTGCCATGCTTGTCTATTTTATAGTTCCATTTCTTTACAAGCAAGATTTTATTGCCATCGCCAAGGCAACGTTTATTCCAAAAATTGAATTTAACAAGGAATTTATGGCCATAGTAGTGGGCATTTTAGGTACTACCATATCGCCTTATTTATTCTTTTGGCAGGCATCCATGGAAGTGGAAGAAATGAAACACAAGAAACATCACTTGATTATCAATAAAAAAATCGTTTCAGAAGTAAATAACGATGTTGATTTTGGAATGACTTTCTCAGGATTTGTCATGTATTTCATCATTTTAACTACGGGGACCGTTCTTTACAATGCTGGAATTAGACAAATTGACACCGTGGAACAAGCCGCTATAGCCTTGAGGCCTCTCGCAGGAGATTTTGCCTATTTATTGTTTGCCACGGGAGTCATCGGTACGGGCTTAATTGCCATTCCTGTTTTAAGTGGCTCATTGTCGTATATATTTGCAGAAACCTTTGGCTTGCCACAAGGACTAGACAAAAAATTTCATCAAGCCAAAGGCTTTTACACGGTCATAGCCATCTCATTGGTATTGGGCTTAAGTTTAAACTACGTGGGTATATCCCCTATCCAAGCGTTAATTTATACCGCCATATTGTATGGAGTAACAGCACCGGTTTTAATTGCGATAATATTACATATTTCGAACAACAAAGAAATCATGGGCGAATTCGTAAACGATCAGCTAACAAATATTCTTGGCTTTTTAGCATTATTCATCATGACAGTGGCGTCCGGGGTTTTGTTATGGTTAGAAATCAATTAGAGTGAGAAAAATTTAAATTTGCACATATTTCAAGTGCCTTTTAAATCGTTCAGGATTTCGGAGAGTTTACTGTTTGGCCTGTTGAAATCAGCAAATTTAATTGGCTATTAGTGATTTTTAATCATGCGAATGAAGGGTTGAAATTAAATTTAGAATCAAAATCAGGAATAAAAAATCTGCACTAAATATCAACTAGCTGGTAAATAGACAATTTAACAAACAACTTATTTTATTTACTTGTAAATTGCAGGGGGTAAGGGGACGCATTTCCCCTTAAAAAAAATTAATCAAATTCCCCATCTCAAAACTGATAATTAAAATCAATTAACTGATTTTCTTATTATATAAATACCAACTTACGGTTAATTCTAACGAAAAATTTGAACGCAGCCTGATAAATTTTGAATGATGAATGATGATTATGAATTTGAAATAACATCCCATAATTCATAATCATAACCTATAATTCATTTGGATTCGTCTTGGATTAAGCAATAGAAAAAAGTTTTTTTGTTTCTTTTTTTTCAAAAAAGAAATGCCATGAAAAAGAATTAGACCATAAATTACATTTCCTTAAAAGAAATAAGAAAATAGCAAATTCAATTTGGGTATTTATAAAATTATTAGCATTTACCTTACTGGTAATTTCAACCCTTAATTCGCAATATTCAATTACAACAAGACGCACGGCCGTGCGTCTCTACCTATTACTTATTAATCCCCAACAACTGATAACTAATCCCTAATAATACCTCCTAATTTTTCGTAAACAATCCAACCAAACTATTCGCTGTTCCGATTAACAAACTAAAAATTAAAGGGGCAATAAAGCCACTTACATGAAAGCCCTCAATATAAAATGCGGCTAAATAAACAAGTCCTACATTTATCACCAGCGAAAAAAGTCCCAATGTCATGAAGGTAATAGGGAAACTTATGATTTTCAATATGGGTTTAACAAAGGAATTTAAGAATCCCATCATCAAAGCCACTAATAAGGAGGTGGTAAATGAATCCACTAAAATCCCCTTCAAATAACGGGGTATAATCATCACGATTGCTGCCATGATGACGTAACGAATAATAAATCCAATCATATTTTATTTGTTATGTCTTTGTTTCAATAAATCAACCACTTTTTCTAAACCAATTCCACGGTCTTCCAATAAAACTAATAAGTGAAAGAGTAAATCTGCCGCTTCGCCTTTAAATAATTCATCATTGTCCATTAATGCTTCAATAACCAATTCAACGGCCTCTTCACCTACTTTCTGCGCTATTTTGTGAGTTCCCTTTTGAAACAATGAAGCGGTATAAGAGGATTCCGCAGATGCCCCTTTGCGAGAACGAATCACTTGTTTAAGATAATCCAACCAAGCTGCATTATCTTGATTTTCTTCATTAAAACAGGTATCCGCGCCAGTGTGGCAAGCCGGGCCAACAGGCTTAACTTTAATCAAAAGCGTATCTGCATCACAATCCAGTTCCATACTTACCAAATGCAAGAAATTCCCAGAAGTTTCCCCCTTTGTCCAAAGTCGATTTTTAGAGCGTGAGAAGAACGTTACTTGTTGGTCTTTTTTTGTTTTTTCCAATGCCTCTTCATTCATGTAGCCCAACATCAACACTTTCAATGTTGTTGCATCTTGAATAATTGCAGGAATTAAACCTTTTGAAAAATCTGGATTTGCCCTCATTTGCTTAAAATATCGTTCAATTTATTAAATACGCATTGGAATTCCTTTTTCTGCTAGGAATTTCTTTAATGCCATTATCTCAATTTCTTTAAAATGGAAAATGCTTGCGGCCAAACCCGCATCCGCCTTACCTGAGGTAAATACTTCATAAAAATGCTCCATGCTTCCCGCACCGCCAGAGGCAATCACAGGAATCGACAAATTGGATGAAATTTCAGCTGTTAGTTGATTGGCAAATCCAGCTTTTGTTCCATCGGCATCCATGGAAGTCAATAATATTTCCCCAGCTCCTCGCTCTTGTGCTTCTTTCGACCATTTTTGGGTATTCATTTCTGTTATTTTTCTTCCTCCATGTGTATGAACCCAATCCAAACCATCTAAATGCCTAGTATCAATGGCTACAATGATACACTGGGATCCAAATTGTAAACTCAACTCATCGATCAGTCCTGGGTTCTTAACTGCTGATGAATTGATAGAAACTTTGTCAGCCCCAGCATTTAGCAAGGCTGAAACATCAGTCAAGGAACTAATTCCACCACCAACCGTAAAGGGAATATTGACATGCCTTGCGACCTCCCTTACTAAATTCACCAAGGTTTTGCGATTATCGACCGTTGCCGTTATATCTAAAAATACCAATTCGTCCGCTCCTTGTTCCGCATACAGAGCGCCCAATTCAACGGGATCTCCGGCATCACGCAAATCAATAAAGTTGGTGCCTTTAACGGTTCGGCCATCTTTGATATCTAGACAAGGGATGATTCTTTTTGTTAACATGACTCTTGAGCAAATTTGGCCAACTCTTCTAAACTGATTCTTCCTTCGTAAAAGGCTTTTCCTACAATCACACCAAATAAATTCATTTCTTTCAATTGATACAGGTCATCTAAAGTAGCAACTCCGCCGCTGGCAATAATTTCCAAAGTGGGATTTTGAGATTGAATTTTTCGATATAATTCAAAACTCGGGCCTTGTAACAATCCGTCTTTTGCTACATCTGTAGAAATGACGAATTTCGCACCTACTTTTTGATAATCTTGTAAAAAATCAAAAATAGAAATGTGGGAATTTTCTTGCCAGCCTGCAACGGCGATTTGCTCATGATTGGCATCCGCTCCTAAAATAATTCGATCAGCACCGTATTTTTTGAACCAAGATTGAACCAATGCTGGATTCTTAACAGCTATGCTTCCTGCAGTAATTTGCTTGGCTCCGGCTGAAAATGCCAAGTCTATCATTTCATCCGATTGAACTCCTCCACCAAAGTCGATATGTAAATTGGTCTGACTAGCAATTTTTTCAAGAACAGGTAAATTGATAATTTGTTTTGCTTTGGCCCCATCCAAATCTACTAAATGCAGTCTTTGAATACCTGCTCCTTCGAAAGCTTTTGCTACTTCCAAAGGATCAGAATGGTAGATTTTTTTTTGTGCATAATCACCTTGCGTCAATCGAACACATTGGCCACCAATTAAATCTATCGCGGGAATTAGCTGAAACATAAATTATAAATCAATAAAATTTTGAATAATGGTTTGGCCCGCCAAACCACTTATTTCTGCATGAAATTGTGCAGCATAAAAATTATCCTTTTGTAACATGGCAGAAAAAGGCTGCACATAATCACAAGATGCTGATGTAAAATCACTTATCGGAGCGTAATACGAGTGTACGAAATAAACGAACTCCTCTTTTTTTAGTCCTTGCATCAAAGGATTTTCTCCCATAAGATGAATGGAATTCCATCCGACATGTGGAATTTTTAGTGAATTAGATTGAAAGCGCTTAATTTCCACATCAAATACACCCATGCAAGTAGTATTATTTTCCTCAGAACTTTTACATAGTAATTGCATTCCAATACACGTCGCCAAAACAGGTTGTTTCAAAGTAGGAATAAACGTATCTAAACCTTTTTCTTTTAAATGTTTCATTGCCGTACTCGCTTCTCCAACCCCGGGAAAAATGATTTTTTCTGCGTCAGCAAGTTCCTTTAAATCATCCGTCCAACGGTATTTAACGCCTATTCGATCTAAGGCATACATGACCGAAGCAACATTCCCGGCATTGTATTTTACGATTGCGATTTCTTTGGACATTTTTATTTAAGGCAAATAGCCTCGCAAAGGTAGTTAAATAGCCTTGTATTATAAAAACTCCTTTATCTTTGTTAACTTCTAAATCGAACAAGTGCCATTTAAAAAAATCATTTTTGAAGTACTTTTCCTTGTTTGGATGGCGATTGTGCCATTTATATCAAGCATTGGTTTGGGCTATTTTGCTACAACCCATATCGATTTCTTCAGAGATTTTAGTATTGGGGAACAATCATTGTTTTGGGCTTTTTCTACTTTTATGATGGGCTTTGCTTTTTGCCCAACCACCTTTTTTGCCCTTTTTGTTGGTTATTTGTGGGGCTTTAACAGCCTAATGCCATTTGTGATTTCTTATTCCATTGCTTCTATTATCGGTTATGGATTAGGAAAATTGATTCATGGCGATGATATCGTGGCATTTTTAGCACAAAAATTCAAGATGAAAGATTTTTTGACGACTGTTCAAAAAGATTCTTTTGCATGGGTTTTTCTAACTCGTCTTTCTCCTATTTTTCCATTTGCTATCACCAATGCAATGATGGCTTTTCTTGGTGTAAATTTTAGGAATTTTTGGATTGCAGGTACCTTGGGAATGTTACCAAGAACCCTACTAGCTTTGTGGACTGGCCATGAAGCGCAAAATTATCAGATGCTAATGAATAGTCCAGAAGGAATGCGGTGGCAAGATTTCATTAGTCTAGGCTTATTGCTACTTTCAGCGGGTGGAATGATTTGGAAAAGTAGAATTAAGAAATAAATCCGATGTACATTCAATTCCTTTCCTTTTTGAACCTATCTCATTTAACTTTAGATTCGTATTAAACAATAAAATTGTTTAATATCTTTGAAAGATGCACCCATTTTCAGCTACAATTATTTCTTGGTATAAAAAAAATGCCCGCGATTTACCTTGGAGGCAAACGCAAGATCCTTATGTCATTTGGTTATCCGAAATCATCTTGCAACAAACAAGAATAGCACAAGGGCTACCCTATTTTCATCGATTATTGGAATGTTTCCCAACGGTACAAGATTTAGCCAAAGCAGAGGAAGAACTTTTATTTAGAAATTGGCAGGGCTTGGGCTATTATTCAAGAGCAAGAAATTTACATAAAACCGCCAAGTTTATCGTCGATGACTTAGGTGGAGTTTTCCCACAAAAATACCAAGATCTAATTCAATTAAAAGGAGTTGGGCCCTATACTGCCGCGGCCATTGCTTCCTTTGCTTTTAATGAACCCAAGGCCGTTGTAGATGGAAATGTATTCCGAATTTTAGCCAGATTTTTTGCCATTGATACAGACATTTCAAATGCATCAGCCAGAAAAATATTTACTGAATTGGCAGATGAACTTATCCCGCATGAACATCCTGCAGAATTTAACCAGGCTATTATGGAGTTTGGCTCTTTACAGTGTGCACCCGCTCCTCTTTGTGATACCTGTCCTTTGCAAAAAGAATGTCAGGCCTTTTCGCTCAAAAAAGTAAAAGATTTTCCTGTCAAACTCAAGAAAATCAAACAAAAAGATCGATTTTTCAATTATTTTATCATCGAAAAAGATGGGAAAATATTGGTTCGAAAAAGAACAGAAAAAGATATTTGGCAAGGTTTATTTGAATTTTATTTACATGAATCGAACAAAAAAACTACCTTCGAAGAATTAAAGGAAGAAGAAGCTTTTTTGCAGATTATTCCAAAACCTTTACAACAATTGAAATCTCCTGCTTTACATATTTTAAGTCATCAAAAAATTCATGCACAAGCTTGGCATGTCCAACTAAATGATAATTTTGAAGGTGAAATTCCATTGAATTATGAATGGATTCGCCCAAAGGACTTTGAAAAGCAAGGAAAATCAGTTTTGTTATTAAATCTAATAACTGATAATATTCACTTGGATGTTTTTCAAGATTTTTCTGTCGCTTATCTTTAGGACATTAAAATAAAATATCCATTAATAACCTTAAACAACAACAAAAATGGCAGGAGTAAACAAAGTAATTTTACTGGGAAATTTGGGAAATGACCCTGAAGTAAGAAGCTTACCAAGTGGAATGAAAGTAGCAAATATCAATATTGCTACCTCTGAATCATACACGGCAAAAGATGGTCAAAGAGTTGATCAAACAGAATGGCATCGCGTAGAATTATGGGATAATTTAGCAAATGTAGCAGAACAGTACTTACGCAAAGGCAATCAAGTTTATATTGAAGGGAAAATCCGTTCTGAGGAATGGCAAGATAAAAATGGAGCAACTGTGAGAGGGTATAAAGTAAGGGCCACTGCTATGAATTTGATTGGAGGAAGAAATACGACCGAAAATTCTGAGCCAAGACCCAAAGCTGAACCAGTCAATATTGGCAATGATAAAGCTAAAACAGAAGCATTTCCCGCAATTGCTGCAAGTGAAGGAGACGATTTGCCATTTTAATTTTAAAAATGTAAGGGGGATATAAAGTGTTTCTATCCCCTTTTTTGTATTTTTGCACGAATTAGTGCTTATAAGCCCATGGACGCAGATCCCAACCTGAGTAATTCTTTATTGGTTTTTACATCAACAATCAGCTTAAGTTCCATTGTACTAATCGGATTTGTTTTGTTGGCTTTATTAGCCTTATCCGCTTTATTAGCAGGCTCAGAAGTAGCCTTTTTCTCTTTAAACTCAGATCAAAGAATCTCTCTTCGCGAAAGCGAATCTGAAAGTGAAAGAAAAGTAAGTAATTTGTTAGACAAGCCACAAAGGTTATTAGCTACCCTTTTGATTGCCATCAATTTTGTTAATATCATTTTTATTACACTTTCCAACTACTTAACTGAACAAATATTAGGGCCCAATTCCGTTGAATCCGTAAAGGTGACCTTGTTATTATTGTTTGGCGTAACATTCATTATTACTTTTTTTGGAGAATTAATTCCAAAAGTTTGGGCCCAACAGAACAACATCAATTTTGCATTATACTCGGCTCCACTACTTTCTTTCTTCACCTTCATTTTTGCGCCTTTATCGAAAGTATTATTAGGGATTTCATCACTAATTGAGAAAAAAATTGAACGTAAATCTTATACATTAACCACACAAGAATTAAATCAAGCCTTAGAAATAACGACGGACGAAAATACTTCTGAACAAGAAAAGGATATCCTAAGAGGAATTTTAAATTTTGGAAATATTTCGGTGAAAGGGGTTATGAAAGCACGAAGAGATATTGTTGCATTTGACACCACCATGGATTTTCATGAATTGATGGACAAAATCAATAAAAATGGATATTCAAGGGTGCCAATTTATAAAGAGACCATTGATAAAATTGAAGGAGTTTTATACATTAAAGATCTTTTAAAACACATTGATCAAGATGAAAATTTTGATTGGATTTCATTGATTCACCAACCCTATTTTGTCCCTGAAAACAAAAAAATTGATGATTTGCTTTATGATTTCCAAGAAAAAAGAGTGCATATGGCGATTGTAGTCAATGAATATGGTGAAACAGAAGGTTTAGTCACCATGGAAGACATTATTGAAGAAATTGTAGGCGAAATAAATGATGAATTCGATGATGAAGAGACCGATTTTAAAAAGATAGATGAAAATACCTATTTGTTTGAAGCAAAAACTTCATTGAATGATTTTTCTAAAGTTTTTGATTTGGACGCATCCTTTTTCGAAAAAGTAAAAGGAGAAAGTGAAACATTGGGTGGATTACTGATTGAATTATTTTCAAGAATTCCACATGCTGGAGAAGAAATTAATGTTGAGCCGTTCAACTTTAAAATACACTCTGTCGACATAAGAAGAATCAAAAAAGTCAAAGTAACCACAAAGTCTGCTGAAACAAATTCAGAGAATTTAATAAAGAGCTAAATGTTTCAAAAATTCCTACTACTAATTTTTATTAGTACCCTCTTAATGGCTTGCCCATCGAACCCTGAACCTACTCCTATTCCTCCCACTCCAGTAGACCCAGAATCCAGCTACAATGAATACATAGATAAAGGCATTATCGAAAATGATCAATTAGATGAAGGTTCTGGATTGGTTGCCAGCAGAAAAAATCCAGGATATTTTTGGGCTTTAAATGATTCAGGAGACTCAAATCGTTTATTCTATTTCGATTCGAATGGAAAGGGGAAAAAAGAATTTTATCTGAAGAATGCACAAAATAGAGATTGGGAAGATATGAGTATTACGACAGAAGCTGATGGTAGCTCAACAGTTTATGTAGCAGATTTTGGAGATAATAACTCTCTTTATCAATCCTACAGAATTTATTGGTTCACAGAACCTACCATTACCAACTCCGGTCCTGACGTTAACTCCATTAACCAAGTAAAGCAACTCACTTTCACTTTACCGGATGGAGTAAGAGACATGGAATGCTTATTGGTGGATCAAAAAAGCAAAGATATTTTTATACTTTCTAAACGAGAAAATTTAAAAAGGCTTTATAAAATAAGTTCCTCCAATGTTAAAGATGGTGATATATTAACTGCAGAGTTTGTTAGTGAACTAAGTTTTTCAAATCCTTTTTCAAATAATACCTCTGTTAAAGAATTATTTTATATAACAGCAGGAGATATTTCGTTCGACAATAAAGAAATTATCATCCGTAATTACGGCTACATTTACTACTGGAAAAGAAAGGAAGGAGAATCCATTCCTGACGCATTAGCTAGGCAAGCCAAAACCATTCCTTCGAGATCCAAATATTCATCCTTAGATGGATTAGGTGAGCCCCAAGGTGAAGGATTGGCTTATGCAGCAGATGCGTCGGGTTATTATACCATCTCTGAATCTGCTGGATTACCGGGTGGAATTCATTTTTATTATTTCAAAAAGAAATAAACGCTAAGAAACTATTCTTAAGCTTGTTCCGGACAGCGTAGTTTTATACGTTTTTAGACCTTTAGATCCATTCGAATTAGTTCCTTTGCCACTTATATCAAATGATGCACCATGTTCTGGGCAATAAAATCCATTATTGGAAAAAATAACAGATTGCCTGTTTTCGTGCGAACAAATTTGAGTCACTGCCACATAATTGGTTGCAGATATTCTTGCGATAACCACTTTGTTAGCTATCACATAACCTCCATCTTTTGTAAGAGCTGAATTAGTTGATTGAGTTAAATCTAATGTAAAATCGACACTGGAGGCAGGTGTAATACTCGAATCGTTCGTACATGAACTCAGCGTATTAACTCCACAATAAACAGCCATTAAAGTGGCACCTTTTAATCCCAGAGATTTTAAAAATTCATTTCTTTTAATTTTGTCTTCCATATTTAGGCAGTTTTAGCGTTTAAAAAGTTTAAAACGAAATAATTGATAAAATGTTATATACGGTTTATTTCAGTTGACTCGTATCTACTCGAGTAGGTGTATCTTTACCTGAAATAATGCTTTCTGAGCTTTTTGCTATCGCCTTGATTATTTCATTCATATTATTCAAATCTAATGTACCTATTTCATCACTCGGCTTATGGTAGTTGGGCTCATCATCCATTTTGGAAGTGGAAATGGTGTGAGCAGGCACACCTAATCTAGCTAAAGTAGCATTGTCTGAACGATAAAATAAGTTTTGATCAACGTAAGGATCAGGATAAAAAGTAAATGCTGTTCCCTTTAAGTTTTCCTGTAAAATTTGACCCATATTTGACTTTTCAAAACCCGTAATGTAGGCACTATTTTTCCCCCACTTACTTTCTGTACCAATCATTTCCAAATTAAACATGGCTACAACTGCTTCGGGATTCAATTGTTCTGAAAAATAACTAGATCCAAAACCTCCACTTTCCTCAGCAGTAAACGCAACAAAAAGCAAGGATCTCTCATTCTTATTTTTCTTTTTAAAATAGTTGGCAAGCATTATCATGGCCGTAGTTCCAGCCGCATCATCATTTGCTCCATTATAGATTGAGTCAACTGTACTTCCTCCTTTTGAAATTACTCCTAAATGATCATAATGTCCAGAAAAAATAACGTATTCATTGGGCAAAGACTTCCCCGGAATCATCGCAACGACGTTTGATAAATTCAATGTTGTCACCGTATGTATGGCCTCGATTGCAAAATGGGAGGGAATTGAATTGGACAAAACAAAAGCAATATTCGCATGAGATGCCATCAGTGGATTCTTATTCGATAACCTTGTAAATTGACTCGCAAAACTTTCATCCACGAAAATTACATGTGGCAACTTTTTGGATAAAAATTGAGATGCCAATCTGAAAAAATTATCCCCCTTTTTGATGGAAGAAATCTGATAACCTGAATTTTCATCGATGTTTACTTTCTCCAAATGCGTATAAACTGCAACTTTATTTGTTTCTAATTCAACATTGTCTACTCTTCCATTAACAGAAACTAAACTAGGTTTAAACATTTGAAAAGATTGCAAATAAGTATTTTTAGAAAAATAACCCAGTTTTAATTTTTCGAATTCCATCGAAATAAATTGTGCCGCTTTGTCTATTCCTGAAGTAAAAATCTTTCGTCCTGCTAATTCATCTGATGAAAGATATTTTTCAATTCGCTCCGTTTCAGATAGTCGAATGAGTTTGTTTATCGATTGTCCTTGTAGTAAAACAGGGATTAAAAAAGTAATTAAAAATATGTATTTGAATTTCATGGAGGTTACTTTAATTGGTACAAAAATGAACAAATATTACGTGATTAACACAATATAATCTTTAAAGACTAAGATACACTAACCGAATTTTCAAAAAAACAAATACATTCGTATTAATTATCAACAATCTATGTTTCTAAAATCAAAATGGTACTTGAGTTTTGCTCTGGCAGGACTTGGATTCATCATTTTACAAATTCTAGGTTTATTTTTAAACGAAAAAGTCGGAGGTGGAATTCTAACATTAGAATTGGCTTGGACTTCCGAAACACTGAATCAATCATTGACGAGATGGGACCACAATGATCTAATCATCAAAATTATCTTTGACTTGTTTTTTATTCCTGCCTACACCTACTTTTTTTACACCAGTGTACAATTAGCTTCTTCATTTTTAAAAACAAACTCATTTTTAATACGTTTGTCTAAATACCTTATTGTATTGAGCTTTATGCCCTTCGCATTCGGATATTCAAAAAATGCCATCTTGTTAATGACTGTTTCAGGCTACTACAACGAGCAAAGCATTCAAATAACCTTTATTTTAGCAACGTTAAAATACATGAGCATCGCCTTGATTTTTGTTTATTTGATTGTTAGCTATTTTCAAATACGCTTCACGAAGTCAAAAAATTTATTGTAAAACTTCTGAATCAATTACTTGAACTTTACCCCAAAGATGCATGTTATCCTCAATGAATTTTTTATGCAAAGGATGGTATAAATATTCCTTTTCCGTCTCCGCGCTTTCAAAAATCAAAACAACAGAAAAAGTGTAAGATCCTTCTGTAACAGATTTGTCAAAATCAGTTATGATGGGTCTTCCAATATGTGCAGATTGTATCATTGGAAGTTTTCCCAATGCACTTAGTGCGGACTTTAATTGACTAACTTCCGCTTCGTTTTTTGGATTTTTTGCCCAAAATAAAACATGGTGAATGAAATTCATTTTTCCTGATCCTACAGATTTTATGGAACTGAATGCTGACGCTGTAGCAAAAATTCCTGATGTTTGTAAAAATTTACGTCTATTGCTCGTTTTCATTTAAAAAATTTATAAAGTTTTAAATATTTCCCAATTGTACGATGGAAAAATCAAAAATCAAAGTAATTGTTACGGGGGTAACAGGAATGGTGGGAGAAGGCGTCCTTCATGAATGCCTAAATTCGCCGTTTATCGAAGAAGTCTTAGTCATTGGTAGAAAATTATGTGGAAAAACACATCCGAAATTAACAGAAATCGTTCTTCCTGACTTCCTAAAACCTGAAGCTTTAAAATCCAAAGTAAAAGATTACGATGCCTGCTTTTTTTGTCTAGGAGTATCCTCGATTGGAATGAAAGAGTCAGATTACACAGAAAAAACACATACGCTTACCATTGGTTTTGCAAAAGCTATTGTAGAAAATAATCCAAATATGTCATTTATGTATGTTTCTGGTGTTGGAACTGATAGGACGGAAAATAGTAAGATCATGTGGGCAAGAGTGAAAGGAAGAACGGAGAATGATTTGCAATTAATGGGTTTTGAAAACTTTTACGCCTTTAGGCCATCCCTTATATTTCCGACGAAAGGCTTATCAAATGCCTTAGCTTTTTATACCTACATCAACTGGATGTATCCAGTTTTGAGAACTTTCATTCCATCAATGGTTTCTACATTAACGGAGGTGGGTAAATCGATGATTTATTTGGCATTGAATCGATCCGCGAAAAATGTCATAGAAGTAAAAGATATTATTGAAACGAGTAAAGAGTATGACCAATTAGTAAAGAATTAATTTTGATTTAAATATCAATGATCAAGTCCACCAATTCCAATCTTTTTTGGTTAATTTCGTAGGTTATTTTAAAATGAAAACAACGTGAACAAGAAAGTAGTATTAATGATTTTGGATGGTTGGGGAATTGCAACAAATCCAAAAGTTTCTGCGATTGATGCAGCTAAAACTCCCTTCATCAACTCTCTGTATCAAAAATATCCACATTCAAAGTTGGAAGCCTCAGGCTTAGCCGTTGGTTTACCTGAAGGCCAAATGGGTAATTCAGAAGTTGGGCACATGAATCTTGGTGCCGGGCGTGTTGTTTATCAAAATTTGGTTCGTATCAACAAAGCGGTAACAGAAAATACTTTAGGACAAGAGCCAGAATTAGAAAAAGCTTTCTCCTATGCAAAAGAAAATAATAAATCTGTTCACTTCATGGGACTTGTTTCTGATGGAGGTGTGCATGCGCACATAGAACATTTAAAATCACTGTTAAGCACAGCACAAGAGGCAGGTTTAGCTCGTGTTTATATTCACGCTTTCACAGATGGTAGAGATACCGATCCAAAATCAGGATTGAAATTCATGACTGATTTATACCAACATACCTTAAAAACGGGTGCTAAAATAGCCTCAGTGGTTGGCCGTTATTTTGCTATGGACCGCGACAATCGTTGGGAGCGAGTTGCTCTAGCTTACAAAGCCATGGTACTGGCAGAAGGTAATCCATCTACAGATGTTCTCCAATCCATTCAAGAGAGTTATACCGCTGGCATAACAGATGAATTCATTCAACCCATCATTATGACAAATCTAGATGGTAGCCCAATCGCTACTATCCAAGAAGGTGATGTTGTCATTTGTTTCAATTTTAGAACCGACAGGGGACGTGAAATAACACAAGCATTAACGCAGAAGGACTTCCATGAAGAAAATATGCATAAAATGAATTTGTATTATTTGACTATGACTGAATACGACAAAGAGTTTGTTGGGGTCAATGTTATTTTCAATGATTCGAATTTGCCTATGACCATGGGTGAAGTATTGGAAGGTGCTGGGAAAAAACAAATTAGAATCGCAGAAACGGAGAAATACCCACACGTTACTTTCTTCTTTTCAGGCGGACGGGAACAACCTTTTATGGGTCAATCGAATATCTTAAGAAATTCGCCAAAAGTAGCCACTTACGATTTGCAACCAGAAATGTCCGCTGGTGATTTATGTGATGCCTTGATACCTGAATTAGAAAAAGAAGAGGTTGATTTTGTCTGTTTAAATTTCGCCAATCCTGATATGGTTGGACATACAGGCGTATTTGAAGCTGTAATAAAAGCCGTTGAAACAGTTGATGCTTGCGCAGAAAAAGTAGTAAAGGCTGGTTTGGAGCATGGATATTCTTTCGTTATTATTGCAGACCATGGAAATGCAGACATGATGATTAACGAAGACGGCTCACCAAATACCGCTCACTCAACAAATTTAGTACCATGCATTTTGGTTGACAAAGATTATCACCCTACCTTAAAAGATGGAAAACTGGGTGATGTCTCTCCTACTATCTTAAAATTGATGGGCGTTGAACAACCAAAAGAAATGACCGGAACCTCCCTTTTCTAATTAAAATCTTATGGCTAAAGTTGTAATTTTCGGAAATACGCAAACTGCTGAATTGGCATTGTTTTATCTTCAAACAGATAGCGAACACGAAGTAGTTGCCTTCACGGTTGAAGAAGCTTATATCAACGAGTCTGAATTTCATGGATTCCCAGTGGTTCCATTCGAAACGGTAGAAACAATCTATTCTCCTTCAGAATACAAATTTTTTGTCCCTCTCACAGAGCGACAAATGAATCAAGTACGCGCAAGGGTCTATGAAAAAGGATTGGAAAAAGGCTACGATTATATTTCCTATATCAGTTCTAGAGCAACGGTTTTAACGGAAAAAATCGGCAAAAACTGCTTTATCTTGGAAGATAATACCATACAGCCCTATGTCACCATTGGTGATGATTGCGTCTTGTGGTCGGGAAATCATATCGGACACCATAGCAAAATTGGAAATCACGTTTTCTTTACTTCTCACGTCGTTTTATCTGGAGGTTGTCAAGTTGGCGATTATTGTTTCTTTGGTGTCAATTCAACCATTAGAGATCAAACTGTTTTGGGTGAAGGTACACTCATTGCTATGGGTGCTAATCTTACGCGCCAAAAAACCGATGCTTGGAGTATTTGGAAAGGAAGTCCAGCAGAAGTGGCAAAAATATCAAGTAAGGATATCAAAATTTAAAAGGACCATGAAAACGAAAACCGACTTAATGCTTGAATTATGTATTGAGTTTAGAAGTCGTTTTACTAAACTAACTGCGGATTTAAAAGAAAGCGATTTTAAAAAACGCTTAGGTAATTCCGTCAACTCAGTTGGATTTTTAATTCGCCACATGGGAGATGTTGAACTACTTTTTGCCAAAAATGTATTCGGTGCATCTGGTGTGAAAGTAATTGCAAAAACAGTCATAGCCCAAACGGATACAGGGGAATGGACCAATTTAACTGAACTTTTACAATACGTAGATGAGTCATTTCAGCAATTAAAAGAAATTGTTTCGCAACAAACTGATCAAGATTGGGAAGAACTCATCACAACCAAAGAATTTGGGACCAAAACAAAAGCAGAAGCTTTTGGACGAATTGTATCACATACCGCCTATCACGCAGGACAAATAGCCATCATATTAAAGTACGGCGAATGAAATATGTTATCGCGTTTGTTCTTTTACAGTTTCAGTTTCCTTTATTCGCTCAACCGGCAGATATTTACCATTGGTTAAACCACCCTAATGCTATTAAAGAGTTAGATAGTTTGATTCATTTATCTTCTCGTTTTGCTCTTCAATCAACCAATTACCCAAGAAGTTTATTTCAAAAAAGAGGGCATTTAGTTAGCAAAAAAGATTCCATCCTCTTCGAAAATCAAATTAAAAAAACGGCGAAACGCTTTTTTAATGATTTAGCCTATGGAAATCAAAAACCCAAAATTGCATTTAATGGCATTCCCAATCAATTATACAATTATCGCATTGATAGTTTGATCAATGGTCATGTCAAAAATAATTCCTTGCGAGAACTGCCTAATCAATTATTAAACTCCTCTAAAGAGGTATTTATCTTTCTTAACACGCTAAATAGTTTGCAGAACTCACATCCAATGCAAAAATTAAAAATAGCACAACTAAGAAAGGCTATCAATGAATATCGCTGGCTTAGTGCATTCAAAAAGAAGTATGCTAAATTTGTTTTGGTTAACATACCATCTACTCGATTAAAAAGTTTTCAATACGGGGATGAAATTTTGTCCATGAAAGTCATTTTAGGTAGACCTGCAAGACCCACTAGAACAATCATTAGTAAAATAGATCAAGTCATTATGAATCCATATTGGTACCTCCCTACCAAAATTTCGATAGAAGAATACCTTCCAAAGATCAAAAAAGACATACGCTATCTTCAAAAAAGTCATTTCCAAGTATTTGATTTGAATTACCAACCTGTCGATCCATTTAAAATTAATTGGAATAATCTTAGTGCCAATTATTTTCCTTACAGATTGAGAGAAAACCCTCATGCCAATTCTACTCTAGGTTATTTGAAATTTGAATTTTATAACCCTTACTTAATTTATTTACACGATACAGCAGGAAAGCAATTGTTCAATTCTAATCGATTTTTCAGAAGTCATGGTTGCGTACGATTAGAGAAGCCATTTGACTTGGCTAAATTCATCCTTTCAGATAAGCCTACCATCATGACAAATTTGAATCCAATTCAATTAAGCAAAAATACCCAACCGAAGGTAGTTCAAGTTTCTTCTGTTACCCCCCTTGTTATTTGGTATAGTCTAGTGGATATCGACTCGGCAGGGAAAGTGCAATTTTATAGAGATGTATACGCGGATAAAAAGGATTAATGAATGGAGGAAGCAATGGTTTTGCCTATTGATCTCAAATATTTTTCAGCATTGATCATCGAATCTTTTTGATCATTCGCTAGGTCCGAAATGGCGTAAATGGGAAATGATTGAAATTCTAAAGGTCTTATTTCCGTATTTTCAATCATACCACAAATTAGCAGGCATTTTTTATTGGCTTTTTGAGCTCTTTTTAAAACCTCCGCAACCAATTTTCCGTACCATGTTTGCTCATCAATTTTTCCTTCACCCGTAATGATGATATCAGCTTTTTGTAAATTTTGATCAAAACCAACTGCTTCCAACACCATATTGGAACCTGATACAATCTCCGCTTGTAAAAAATACTTGGCACCCGCCCCTAATCCACCTGCAGCACCTGCACCCATTTGTTTAGAAATATTTTGGTCTTGATCAAAATATTTAGCAATATTAATTAAACCTTTATCTAAATATTTAATAGCGTCAAAATCAGCTCCTTTTTGATTCGCAAAAAGGAACGCTGCTCCATGCTCTCCAAAAAGTGGACTTTCCACATCCGTGGCTACTTGGTACTTAATTGGAGGAAATTGAGCTAATAATTCGGAAGGGATAATCTGCTGAATATGGATAAGGTTTTCACCAATAGGATGCAAAATATGTCCATCCTTATCCAAAAATACAAAACCCAGCGCCGAGGCCATTCCAATGCCCGCATCATTCGTTGCTGATCCACCAATAGTTAAAACTATTTCTTGGGCTCCCCTATTCAAGGCATGAAGAATCAATTGTCCGGTACCAAAACTACTAGTTTTTAAGGGGTTTCGTTCCTGAATGGATAGCAATTGTAAACCAGAGGCTCTAGACATCTCAATATAAGCCTTTTTGCCGGTTTCAATCCAAAGATAATCTGCGTTAATGGGCCGGAAAAGTGGGTCTTCAACCGAAACACTGATTAACTCTCCTCCCAAAACGGCTTGAAGTACTTCCAAAGTACCTTCGCCACCATCGGCCAAGGGTAATTTAGTTACGGCACAAAAAGAATTACCCAAAAAAATTCCACTTTCCAAAGCATCACAAACCTGTGTGGCACTAAGAGAACCTTTGAATTTATCCGGGCAAATTAATATATGCATTCAATTGAATTAAATGATTCCTTTGTATTTATCTCTTTCTTGATAAATAGCAATGATGGCTAAAATGGCAAGAACAATGCCCACGCTTGGCTCTTTGGAAATATATATTTCAAACAATAAAATATTAACTACAATGGGAGTCAGAATAAGCAATGCCAAAGCTCTTTTAGTTGGAAATAAAATGAGTATGCCACCGATTACCTCTAACACTTTAATGACATTCATATAACCCGTTCCGCCAAACAAATCCATAAACTTTGCAGGATTTCCCGTCATTGGCGGATTTGGAACAAAGTGGAAAAAGAAATTTAAACCTCCAAATAAAAATAAAAATGCCAATAAAATGGAGGGCATTTGAGGTAAGATTTTCATAATAAAATTACATTTAGGTTTCAAAAAAAAATCATTTATGCTAAAACTAATGCTTCATTTTCCAAGCGAGGGAGGACCGCATATTTATCCATTTCTAAACAAAAGGAAATATCTCTTTCTATTCCTAAGCTCAATAATCGGTTGACGTGTGAAGAATTTTTAACCGAGGTAAGTAAATCGGAACTCGCTAAATGATAGGCTTTCCATGCCATCAAAGCAGCATCATCTGCCACTTGAAATTCTCCATGCAATCGATCAATGACGGCACCAGCAAAAAGGGTATCCTCCAAATTAGGCTTCCCTTTCCAACCCGCACATACAATTAAAGCATCGCCTTGCCAGGATTGTAAAGCCTCCACAATTTTAGAAATATTTAAAAAAGCGCCTATATACACCAAAGGAGCCGATTTTGAACGTTGGATGGCAACCGTTCCATTGGTGGTTGTCACACATATTTTCGCACCTTTTACTTTTTCTTTTTGATAACTAAAGGGTGAATTGTCAAAATCAAAGCCTTCAGGCGTAATTCCATTTCGTTCAGCAGAAATTAAATATCCTTTAGCTCTGTATGATTCACAAACATCCAATTGTTCCACTGGAACAATTTCTTGTGCACCATGTGCAAAGGCTGTTACCATGCAGGAGGTTGCTCTAAAAATATCTACCACAACCACTGCCAGGTGCTGTAGATCATATAAGTGAATCAAATCAGGGGACAAACAAACGTCTATTTTTCTCATCCTAATGCAATTAAATAAATGGGAACTTTACTATTTGTGCTTTCAAGGATTTATCGCGAATTTGAATGAAAACCTCATTGCCTACTTTTGCATATTCGCTACTCACATAACCCATACCAATGCCCTTCGAGAGACTAGGTGATTGCGTTCCAGAGCTTACTTCACCAATGGTATTTCCATTTGCATCTAAGATTAAATAATGTTGACGAGGAATTCCACGGTCAATCATTTCAAAACCAACCAATTTTTTCTTTGGCCCAACCGCTTTGATGTTAGCGTGAAAATCTTTGGCGATAAAATCTTTGTTAAAAGAAGTTATCCATCCTAAACCCGCTTCAATTGGAGAGGTTGTATCATCAATGTCGTGACCGTAAAGGCAATAACCCATTTCAGTTCGCAAAGTATCTCTAGCTCCCAAACCAATGGGTAAAATACCAAATTCCTCGCCGGCCTCAAATATCGCAGTCCAAACTGCAAGTGCATTTTCATTTTTGACATATATCTCAAAACCACCTGCACCCGTGTAACCCGTATTGGATATAATGACATTTTCAAAACCAGCCAACGTATCCATTTTAAAGGTATAATAAGCCATACTTGATAAATCAACAGAAGTTAATTTTTGCAAAGCTAAAATTGCCTTAGGACCCTGAACAGCAAAAAGACTGTATTCGTCACTGCTATTTTTCATCGCAACTCCAAAAGTATTATGAGAAGTAATCCAGTTCCAATCCTTTTCAATATTGGACGCATTGACCACTAATAAATATTCATTATCCCTGATTTTATATACCAATAAATCGTCTACAATACCACCATCTGCATTGGGCAAACAGCTATATTGCACTTTCCCATCCACTAATTTAGAAGCATCATTGGAGCAAACATATTGAATCAAATCCAAGGCTCTTTCTCCAGACAAAAAGAACTCGCCCATGTGACTAACATCAAAAACGCCCACATTTGAGCGAACACAAAGGTGTTCTTGAATGAGGTTATTGTATAAAACAGGCATATTATAACCTGCAAATGGGACCATTTTGGCTCCTAAACCTACATGTACATCATTTAAATGAACTTTTTTTAATATTACTTCTTCCATGAAATTATTCTCTGTATAAAACTTGTAAAAGGGTTTGACCAATTGCTTTTAAAGTCGATTTGTCGATAACCGATATATTATCTTGGTGGGTGTGATGATAAGTACCAAAGGTATTTGGGCTAGATGGATGCAATTCTACAATATCAATCATTTGAATTTTGGCAATTTCGTTGATTGCTGTGTGGTCATCTGTAATACCAGGGCCATCTTGATCGATAAAATAATTATTATATCCAAGCTCCGAGGCAATGGACCAGACATTACGCACGATGGCAGGCGCATATTGCATGGAAGTACCTTCTGTAGGGAAAGTGGCTCCTTTCGCTCCAACCATATCCAATAAAATTCCATAAAAAGGACGATAATTTTCAGGCATTAAATGGGCAGCCCAATATTGTGAGCCAAGCGCCCAAGACATCCCAGTAGGATCTTCTGAACTACCACTATCTTCTAAATCGAAAAGCACAATATCAACCCCAATCGTTGGTTTATTTTTAGTTGAAGAAAGCAATCGCGCGAGTTCTAATAAAACGCCCGGTCCACTTGCCCCGTCATTCGCTGCATCAATCGGCTCATTGATTCGGACAGAATCTTTATCTGCTTCAGGTCTTGCATCCCAATGTGCCGCTAATAAAATACGTTTGGCTTTTTCTGGTTGAAATTGAGCAATGATATTGGTTCCAAATAATTTTTTACCTGAATAATCGTTCGCGCTAAATGACTGAGTCTTGATTGTCCAACCGTAGGATTTGAGTTTTTCAATCAACCAATTTTTGCATTTTTCTTGAGCAAGAGAATTGGGAATTCGTGGTCCAAAGGCCACTTGTTTTTCGATAAAATGATACGCGGAATCCGCCACAAAAATGGGCGTTTCTACCATTTGACTAAGGTTATTTTCCTCCCTTGAAAAGGAAATTGAGGTATTTTTGTACCAAAAAAATACTCCAGCAAAAAGAAAAACCACTAAGAGAAATAATGCAATTTTCGAACGATTCATATGAGGGAACAAAAACTATTCAACATCTTTAATGAGTGTGGTAACAAATGGATTTCCTTTGTGAAGAATATGCATGATGTATTTCCCAGCTCTAAAATTTTCAAACTTATCTAAAACAATCTCATTTATCTCTTCCGGAAATGTTTGTTCAAACTTCACATTACCTAACAGATCGTAAATGACCAAATAAGACGTCAAACTTGTTTTTAAGGACATTTTGATCGTCAATTTATCTTTAAATGGGTTCGGATAAACGGTATAAACAAGCGGGTTTGCTTCTTCCGTATTGATTTCTTTTCCCGATTTTTTGATACTCCTCAGTAACAAATTAGGCTGTTTAAATCCTTGTCGAACCGTAATTCCATTTTTTGTCACCGTGCC
>Ga0114962_10000192_pt1 | contig 52232 bp, 47 predicted proteins | sample C_130820_MF_Meta_FD_87017 | JGI IMG/M metagenome (GOLD analysis project Ga0114962, IMG submission 87017) | Freshwater microbial communities from Lake Croche, Canada to study carbon cycling - C_130820_MF_MetaG | ecosystem: Environmental > Aquatic > Freshwater > Lake | place: Lake Croche, Canada... | reverse complement strand
TACGAAGGAATCAATCGTAACTCATTTCCGTGATTTCTATTCGATTCTTCCTCACCCTAGACCAGACATCGTACCTATTTTTATTAGAGATTATTCATTTAGCCAAGATTTCCAAGTACTTACTTTAAAGCCTAAAGAGTTAAAAGGGCAAGAACTTATTTGGAAAAAAGTAAGTTCAAATCGTTAGCAATAATTGGACGGATAAAGGTTATTTCAAGACTTCGTATAAATTTTAACAAAGTAGCATTTCACCCGCCCCCCCTCGTTCAGCCTGTTTTGCTAACAATGGTTATAATTTTGTGACATTGGAAAAAATAAATATAATTGTATTATTGAAAAGGGAAAAACAAATGAAAATCTAAACCTGATGAAAAGGTATGTTTTAATGGTAAAAATATGCTTTGGATAGTTGCATTAGGTTTGAAGTGTAGGTTGGATAATAAAACTCTTGATAGTAGTTCTTTTAGCTGCGAGGAATTTGATAAAAAGTATTTTTTTTTAAAACCAATGAAAACGCCAAGTCTTGATTTCATCAAAAAGTAGTATAAGAAACACCATAAAAATTGGACAGATGAAGAAATTTATCTTAAATCAAATGAAACTCTAAATAATTATTTAGCCTCCAATAGCGAAAGAATCGAAAGAGAGATTCAAGAGTCTAAAGAAAAGCTGTAAACAGCATAAGATAGTGAATTTCAAGAGATGTATATAGCATGGAAACAGGTGAGTTAGACCATTTAATTAATGAATGATTTTGAGTAAAATAAAGTATCAATTTTATATGAGTCAGGACTAGGTTAGAAATATTTTTTTAATTAAAAGGAATCCCACATTTTCTAATAAAGGGTTTATCACAAAAAACCTGACGGAAAGAAAGGGTATTCCGAGATATTAATTGCAATAGGTAATAAAGAACCATATCCAAAGGAATTAAAAATTGGAGATCATATCTATTTAACAATATAGGAGTGGTTAAAAACGTTACAGAAAAGCAAAGAATTAGTAATTTTTGCTCTTCTGGACTTTATTTTTTTAATAAAATTAAATATGTAATTGATTTTGGGCCTGATTATAAGAAAAGTGTAATAAAAGAGTGTTATGTAGCCCCTTTTTTATAATGTATTGATTAATATGGGTTTAATCATTAAAAGCGCTGTTGAAGATGTAAAGCATTTCGTATTTTGTGGAACACCTGATGAATATTTAGCATCAGTAAAAACCTCAAAATAGAATGATTTTGCATTTCTATACCACAACATAAATACGTAAATTAAAATATCAAAAAATTTCACATCATTTTATGAAAAATGAAATTCCATTTAATAAACCATATCTTTCAGGTAAAGAAATTCAATATATCCAAAATGCTGTCCAGAATGGAAAGTTATCTGGAAATGGGGAATATACAAGAAAATGTCAGACTTTTTTAAAAGAAAAATATGGATTTGAAAAATGTCTTTTAACAACATCGGGTACTGATGCTTTGGAAATGGCGGCTATTTTAGTTGACATTATGCCTGGCGACGAAGTAATAATGCCATCTTATACTTTTACCTCGACTGCGAATGCTTTTATTTTGCGTGGTGCTAAGATTATTTTTGCAGATAGTCGCGTTGATTTCCCAGGTATCAATGAGGATAGTATAGAATCTTTGGTGACATTGAGAACCAAAGTTATTGTGCCAGTACATTATGCTGGTGTTGCCTGCGATATGGATAAGATTATGGATATCGCGGGGAAATATAATCTATTTGTTATAGAAGATGCCGCACAAGCTATCAATAGTTTTTACACCGGAAAAGATGGAGTAAAAAGAGCATTGGGTTCCATAGGTCATTTGGCAGCTTTTTCTTTTCATGAAACCAAAAACATCATATCTGGTGAAGGGGGCATGTTGGTAATTAATCACTCTCAATTTAATAGTAGGGCGGAAACAATATGGGAAAAAGGCACCAATCGATCAGCATTTTCTAGAGGAGAAGTGAAAAAATATCAATGGATAGATGTAGGATCCTCCTATCTTCCTTCCGAGATACTTTCAGCTTTTCTTTGGGCACAATTGGAAAATCTTGACGATATTCAACAAAAACGACTTAATATTTGGAATCAATATTATTTGGGATTAAAAGATTGGGCAACTAAAAATAAAGTTTCTATCCCTATCATTCCGGATTTTGCAACAAACAATGCTCATATGTTCTATTTAGTATTTAACAGCATTGCCCAACGCGAAAGCATTCGGGAGGAATTGCAAGAAAAAGGTATATTATCCGTATTTCATTATTTGAGTTTGCATAAAAGTCCTTATTATGAGCCTAATCATGATAATCGAATTCTTCATATGTCTGATCAATATTCTGATTGCTTGCTTAGGTTACCCCTATTTTACGAATTGATGCCGAAGAATATTGATTTTATTGTAGAAACGATCATTCAAAAAGATAAAAAATAGCTCAAGATGAAAATATTAATTATTTCGGGGGCAGATAATAAATATCGAGGTTCAACATTTGTGCCTTTTGATATTTATGATGGGCTAAAAAGAATAAAAGGGAATGACGTAAAAGTTCTTTTTAAAAATCGGAATAAATACGATGATAAGAATGTTATTACTCTTCACACTTTATTTGAAGATTTGAAAAGTAAATTTTTTTTTAATTGGAATCGAATTTTAAGGAGAATAAATTCATTAGCCATTAACCTTAAATTATGGAAGGATGTAAGTATAAAATTTAATTCTGAATATATCGTACAGGATATTGATCAAACGATTACCTATTATTCGAGCGAAGAAATAATCCAAAAAGTGGGCTTTATTCCTGATATAATTGTTGTATTGTTTTGCTTTTCACAAAAATTCTTATCGTATAAAAACCTATACGAGTTTGAAAACATCTATAATTCTAACATATATATAATGCCTATGGACATGGCCACCTACACGGGTGTTTGTCATTATGCTTGGGATTGTATTGAATACACCAAACAATGCGGAAATTGCCCTGCATTATATTCAAATAATGGTAATGATCAATCATACTTGAATTGGAAATTTAAAAAATACTATGCAGATCTAACTAATATCCATGTAATCGTGGGTGCTGATTTGCAATTAAGGCAGGTTAAATCCAGTTCCTTATTCTCCCAAAAACCCATTCATAAAATCTTCCTTCCTACAGATTCCGATATTTTTAAACCTGTACATAAACGAGAATTACGTCAAAAAATGGGGTTGCCCTTGGATAAAAAAATTATTTTTTTTGGTTCCATGTTATTGGGAGAAAGGCGCAAAGGGATGCGTAGTTTATTGGATAGTCTTAAAATTTTAAAAGCCCAAATAAAAGGTACAGATGATGAAAATAATATCTTGTTATTAATCGCTGGAGGTAATATCGAAAGTATCGAAGAAATGTTAATTTTTGATTATCATTACTTAGGTTGGCTTACGACTCCTGATCAAACAGCGGAGGCTTATCAGGCGGCAGATGTATTTGTTTGTCCATCGATAGAGGATGCTGGTCCAACCATGATTAATCAATCGGTCATGTGTGGAACACCGGTAGTTTCATTTGAAATGGGAGTGGCATTTGATTTAGTAATAACAGGTTATATGGGATATAGAGCTAAAATTGGTGATGTTAATGATTTAGCTAATGGAATTCAATCCATCATTAACCTTGACAATAATTCTTATAATTTAATGAGTGAAAATTGTAGAAATTTCGCGGTAGAAAATTTTAGTAAAATCAAACATGCAGAAACATTAACTGATTTGTTTACAAAGAATAGAAATGAAAAATAAAATTAGCTTAAAAGATTGGGACACTAGTTTTTTTGAATGCAAAGTTGGTACAGTTGATATTGATCATATTTCCAAAGAAGAAATGGATTTAATTTTGATGGAAATTAAGCTATATAAATACGACCTTGTCTATTTTTTTGCATCACATGAAGATGAGGTTAGTAAAGAAATGTTAAATTCATCAGGCGCCTATTTGGTGGATCAAAAAGTGGTGTTTGAAAAAGGATTGGATAAAAACCCCTATAAATTAGAAGATGATAAATTGGTCATACTAACTGAAACAACAGGGATAAATTTATCTGATTTTAGTACACTTGTTTTGCAGGCGGCGGAATATTCAAGGTTTAAAAACGATCCGAATTTGGATGAATCTATTTACAAAAAAATGTATTTAGAATGGATGAGAAAATCATTAACGAAAGAGTTAGCGGATTTTATTATCGTTTATATGGATAATAATCGTGTGGAAGGATTTATGACAGCCTACATAAAAGACAATATTGGTTTTGGGGGAATAATGGCAGTTGAAACAGAGTCACGTGGTAAATCAATTGGAACAAAGCTAATTCAATCTTGTTTAAATTATTTTATTGAAATGAATTGCGATGAAATTAACTTTATCACCCAGTTAAACAATGTTAATGCCTGTTCTTTATATAAAAAAATAGGGTTTACTCAAAAAAGTGTTACTGATATTTATCATTTTCATTCAGAGTTTGTATAATTTTTAAAATTCCGTCAAATGCAATTTTTAATTGTTAGAATAGAGGATTTTTTCAATCTTGAGAAAAAAGAAAACGGTTGGGTCGCGTTAATCATAATTTTTCTCATTTGGTTTTTTCTTTTGAATAAATGAAATTTCTGTGGTTTAATCTAGAACCATATAGTTAAATTTAAATACCTCAATAAAGCTATTATATATGAAGGACGATAAATTTGTTTTGATATGTCCCATTTATCCACCGGATTTCAAATATGGACAATATTTATATTATCAATCTTTATTATTAGAAATAAATTTATGTTTTGTTTTTACAAATCATGCTGATAAACAACTTTTTATTAATGAAGTATGTAAAGGACAAAATTTTTCTTGTCTAAGTATTATTTTAGAAGATAGATTTACTCTTAATCAATTAGAGAGCCTATCTGAGAAAAGAATTTTCCCTACATTCAAGAAGTTTGTTGCAATTGATGAGTTAAAAACACAATTTGATTTTTTGATTTGTATCGACTCTGAAACAATTTTACTTACTAATGATTGGTCGAGTATTTGTAATAAATTATTGAATAGAAAAATTTGGTTTGGCGGGAGTTTAACTTCAACAATGACTGCAGAAAAAAAAATTATTCAATCTTCAGCAACTGAATTAGTCCCCCCGGATGATCAAGAAAAAATCAAACACTTAGCATTTGATTATAATTTCTATAATTGGTGGTGGGATATCCCAGTTTATTTTTCCTCAAATGTTGGTGCATTTTTAAATTGGATTAATTGGTATGATACAGAAGCGATAATAAATAGATTGAGTTGGTATTCTTTTGACCATCTGATTTATCAATTTTATACAGTACTTCATCAAGGATTTAAATTTGTTAAAGTAAATGAAGTTATCCACAGCCTAGAATTTTCAAATGTGGATGTTTATCAATATGTTAAAGAAAATTTCGAAGCTCCAACATGGATAAATTGCCTTTCTTTTTTACAAAATGCTTCTTTTACTAAAGAAAATAAAATGGCTGCTATTTATCATATGGATAGAGTTTCAATGCCTCAATTTAAATTATTGAATAAAGGTTCTAAGCTTTTAAGAGCGAAGTCCTTAGTAATTCAAATTTTAAGAAAATTATTGGTCAAAATGTTAATTAAAATTCAATAGAGGACCCGCATCTCCATTCCTAAGTTTTAATTGAATAATTCTTCTTTAATATAAGGGTATGAAAATTTATCTATTTTTTCCACTATAATTTTGCGAAAGTCTTATTTTTCCCTTTATAAAGATTCATTTCTTAGAAATCACATAAGATAAATCTGTGGCTAATTCTTGATTTTATATAGATTTTAATAAAGACTAGTTTCTCCCAAAAACTCTCCAATTCTACCCCACTTTTGCCACCTCTCTCTTAATACCAAAGAATCCCCCTCGTTTGAGGTGGATTCTGGTGCTCCCAAAGCCCGCGTCGATTCGTAAACTATTGGATCTTCATCAGATCAATACCTTAAAAGTTTAATCTAAAATAATTTAGATGAATATTCAAAATGATTGGATGAAGTTAAAATCCATTTCTTGAGGTCTTTTGTCTGCTGCTGTCGTTAAAATTGGATTTGTTTTATTTAAAATGAAATTAATGCTAAATTAGCATTGACATAATGCACTTATTAAGTAAATGTTTCATAGGTTTCTCTACCTACATTAGGTAATTAAAATTTTAAAATGAAAAAACATATTTCTATTTTGATGCTTTCATTCGTTATTTTTTCATGTAAAGATTCTACTATTGAGCCGATTACAACTATTCAAGATAAGGATGGAAATGTCTATCAAACGGTAAAGATTGGTGCTCAATATTGGATGGCTGAAAATCTTAATATGTCAAAATTTAATAATGGGAATGAAAATCCCTATTGGATACAATCAAAATATGGTAAATTATATTATTCAAAAGCACTTTTTTCTTTTGCCGGAGGTATTTGTCCAGAAGGTTGGCATATTCCATTGAAATCAGATTGGGAAAAATTATTTAATTTTTTGGGTGGTGATTTAAAAACTATCGGAGGCAAAATGAAAAAAAGTGATATTGGCGGGTGGAATGGCAGTAAAGAGAATAATATCGGATTTAATGCTTTACCAAATGGAGAAACGTATTGGGATAATAATGAGTTAAAGATTAAAAATGAAAATTCAATAGCTGTTTTTTGGGGCTTAGATACTTTGTCGGTTAACTATTTTTACAATTATGCGATAAAGGCAAATTCAAACGAAATTACAATGAATGAAGAGTTTGGAAGCCGTTATAGCTGTAGGTGTGTGAAGAATTAAAACAAAGGACTTTGTATGTAAATCACCATATCTTGATTACAAGCAAAATACCTTTTTTATACGCTTTAATTAAAATAAATTCTTTACTTGAGGTATAATTACTCCTCATTTTAATCAAAAGTTCAAGTAGAGATTTAGCGCTTATAAAATAGTACCTCTAAAAATTAGTAATGAATGTCACTAAATTGTTTGATACAAAAGTCACAAGATAAAATCTATATTATATTTTTTCTTTGCATTGAATTTGTCTTCTTGTACATTACCACATGCATATATCATCAACGAATATTTTTCTCTTCCAGATGGATTGAATAAAACAGAATTTAAACGCTTGGTAGCTGAGCGAAACAAAGGAATTTCTAGCGAGCTAGGTTATGTAAAAATGTATTCATTGGTTAAAATACCTCAATATGCGAAAAGAAATAAGCTATTTTTGGAAAGTGAGTTATTTAAGAATTCCTATGCTTTACCCAAGGACTCGTTATTGATCGCTGAAAATTTGAAACGTTTGATTTTAATAAAACATAGAGGAGTTGTTTGGCCGTCTATTTATCCTAAAGTATATACCAACAAATTGAATGCTAATTTTTGGACAGTTTGGATGAGCCACGCAAATCAGCAACTAATTCGCGATTCAATTGATCGAGCCACAATGCCAATTTTAGCGGCAACTAATTATCAAATGAATCCTAGTTATTTTGTGGTATATAAATACGCTATGAAGCTAAAAAAGCTAAAAGTGATAACTAATTAGCTTGTTTTATTTTAAATGAAATAATTACTAAATTCGATACAAAACGAAATATTTTGTATTCAAAAATTCCATCTTTTAGATAAATAATCATGCACAGGATTTTGAGTTTGCCTACATTTTTAGGATTATGCGTTTTAATAACAATAGGATGTAGTTTACAGACGATGCAACAGCAAAGCAAAACAGTTGCCATCTCTGAAACCAAAGCAGAAACAACGCCGGATGATGATAGCCTTTACAGCGGCTCCTTATTCAATGATAATATCAGATCAACCACAGCGCACACGCCTGAAGAAGAGCGGTTAGGATTTAAACTTCCACCTGGTTTTGAGATCCAACTGTACGCTTCTGAGCCCATGATTGGCAAACCTATTAATATCGCTTTTGATGCGAAGGGACGTATGTGGGTAACTCAATCTTTTGAGTATCCCTTTGCTGCGACATCTCCTAATACAGGCAAGGATCGCCTAACTATTTTAGAAGATACGGATCATGATGGAAAGGCAGATCGTTTTACACACTTTAGTGATACTTTAAATATTCCAATTGGTGTTTTACCCCTAAATGATGGAGCAATTGCCTTCAGTATCCCTAAAATTTCAAAATTCACTGATTCAAATGGCGACGGCAAAGCAGATACTGAAAAACAATTATTAGGCGGTTTTGGAAGTGCGGATACACATGGGATGGTTAATAACTTTGTTCGAGGATATGACGGTTGGGTATATGCAGATCATGGTTTTACCAATACTTCCTCTCCAGCGGGTACAGACGGACACTCAATTACCATGGTCTCAGGCAACACTTTCAGGTTTAAAATCGATGGAAGTCGGGTGGAACAAAATACCTATGGACAAGTGAATCCTTTTGGTTTAGCCTTTGATGAAAGGGGATATTTATATTCAACAGATTGTCATACTTCTCCGCTTTATCAGCTCATAAAAAATGCTGATTACCCAAGTTTTGGTAAGCCGACTCGAATGGGTTTTGCACCCGATATGAAACGCCTTCAAAATGAAGCAACCGCACTTGCTGGCTTAGCCTATTATGGAGATGTACAATTTCCAGAAGAATACCAGCAAAGTTTTTTCATAGGCGATGTGGTAGCCAGCCGAGTATATCGGAATTCGTATATGAATAAGGGTTCAACACCAATCGGAAAAAAAGAAAGTGATTTTGTCAAAAGTAAGGATCCCTGGTTTCGTCCTGTGGATGTAAAGCTAGGACCAGATGGAGCCTTGTATATCGCTGATTTTTATAATAGTATCATCGGACATTACGAGGTCCCACTTGATGATCCTCACCGAGATAGAATCCGTGGCAGAATTTGGCGCATCACCTACAAAGGCCAGCATAATGAGACCAAAGATTGGACCACCGCATCAATCCAAGAACTCTTATCAGCACTTGATTTGAAAAATATTGCTGTTCGAATGACGGCGACTGATCAGTTGTCAGATCGAATAGGCATGCAAGCGATTAAGCCATTAAAGGCATTGCTTAAAAAAAATTCAACGAGTCCGACTTCCTATATTCATGCATTATGGGTTTTGCATCGACTGAATTCTTTACCGGCTGACATCATCAGAAACTCTGCGAAAAGTGCCGATCCCTTGATTCGCTTACATACCATTCGCATACTTTTAGAACAGCCTAATGAACAGAATTACCCAATTTTATTACAGGCAGTGAAGGATCAAGACCCTCATGTGGCGCGTGCGGCTATTGAGAACTTGGTAAAATATCCAAGTATTCAATCGCTAGAGGCCGTGCTTTCAGCACGCGTGAAGATTCCGGATTACGATACCCACTTGATTTACACCGCTAGGCTATGCACGAAAGATCTTTTACTGAATGCTGATTTAATGAAGCAGGTATTAGCAAAAGATTGGACCTCACAAGATGCGGCAAATATAGCAGATGTATTGGTGGATGTTCCATCTGCTGAATCTGCCATGTTCTTAGCCCAACATTTCAGCAAATATCCTTTGCCTAATAATCCGCAAATTACCTTTGAGCAAATTGCCCAGTATTTGCCTGCCAATAGGTTGGATGCGGTAATCATAAATGCAAGAAAGAAAACAGCAGAGCCAGAGGCCCAGTTTGTGATATATCAGGGAATTCAACAGGGGATGGCCAGAAGAGGGGTAAAAGAAACACAGGAATTAAAGCATTGGGGTATTCAACTGGCAGAGAATATATTAAATCAATATCAAGCGGGAGGTCAAGTGAAATCGCAAGAGCAATTGGCCAAACAAAAATTCGCCTTTGGTATCGCAGCAAATTATAAGGTCCAAACGCTAGCGCCCAAGATAAAATTATTTTTACAAGAGGGATGGAATATGGATTTAGATACGAAGACAGAGGCATTGAGAACCTTGCTGAAAATTGATCCAGAGGAGTATGTTGGGCTTGCTGCCCAATTATTCGAAGACCCATCATCGAGTCTGGATTTCAAAATTAAAGTAGCCGATTTATTGGGTGATCTAAACGTGTCTTCAGGATTGAGTATCAATAACGTTTTAATGAATGTAAACCGTGTTTTAGGCGAAACGCAAAATGCCTCACCCATTTTGCAATCGGCCATAGCCACTTCTTTAGCAAGTTCTTCGGAGGGGAAAGATATTGTACTGAATAAGGTGAGGCAGGGGCAACTATTTTCTCGAGTATTGATTGAGCCGAAGGTAAGCGAGCGAATGCTTCTAAATATTTCGTCCAAGCAAAAAATGCAATACGATGAATTAACCGCGAATGTAGAACCGGTAAACAATGAAAGGAACAAAGCTATTAATATGATGACGGGCTTATATAACGCTAGTTCGAAGAAAAATACTTTGCCATCTTTGGATGAGGGCCGTAACATTTTTGTTCAAAATTGTTCCAATTGCCATAAAATAGGCACTGAAGGAGCCAATATCGGACCCAATCTGGATGGGGTGAGTAAATGGGGGCCCAATGCATTGGCTACGAAAATAATTGACCCAAACAGAAATATTTCAGAGGCATTTAGAAATTATACGGTAAAGTTAAAAGACGGAAATGTATTGTCTGGATTATATCGCCGCGATGAGGGGGCGATTATTATATTTGCTGATGCGGCAGGGCGAGAGTTTTCGCTAGCTAAAAATGATATTGCAGAACGTATACCATCCAAGGTTACACTCATGCCGGATAATTTTAGAAACAGTCTTTCTCAAAAAGATTTTAATGCCTTATTGAATTATTTACTTAACCATAAATAATTGTTTTTTGGAGTAGGATAGGTGGGCGGGGTGGCACATGCTCGGTTAAATTGTTAATAATTATCCTTTCGTGCGGCCAACCTCGTAAACTTTTGAGGTGGTTTCACTAGTTTTCTTGATTTGTTTACTAATGAATCTAAATCTAAGGGAACTTAACTAAGTTAGTGTATTCATGTTTTTGGGATTTTCTGAAATGGTTAACACTTTTTAAAATTTTCTTATTTTACTCTATTATTTGTCACTTGATTTTGGTACTCTAACTTCCTTTGTTTATTGTATCTTTTAAAATTAAACAGTTATTAAGGGAATTCCTGTACCAACAAATTAATAGTCTAGACTAAGTTTAATTGGGAACTATAATTTTGGGCGCCTGATGTATAGAAGTATGAAGATTTATTTTTCCCAACCTGCCATAAACAATTATTTTTTAACTCACAGATTTTCCACAAATCAGAATTGTGATCAAATTATTCAAATCATCAGAAAATAAGATTATTTCATGAAAGAAAAAGATTAGCTAATCTTTTGGTTCGGGGATGAAAATAGATTTTTTATCGTGTATATTCGAAAAGGATTCATAACATTCAACTAACTAATAATGCTTGGTTTATTTGAAATAATATTTCTACCCCATTTATTAGTACAATTTACGTAGGGTTGACTTTTTTGCGGCTCGATTTTTTAAAATACTATTAATGATTTGTAAAACTCCTGTCACTTTTTTGGTTTATAATCGTCCAGAAAAGACGATTAGATCATTCGAAGCCATTCGAAGTGCAAGGCCTAAACGATTATTTATTGTAGCGGATGGGCCAAAAGATGAAAAAGATAGGATGCTGGTAAATCAAACTCGAGAGATTTTAGATAATATCGATTGGGACTGTGAGGTGACTAGAATATATGCTGAAATGAACATGGGGTGTGCACTTCGAGTGAGCTCTGGCATTACTGAGGTCTTTTCCAAGGTTGATCAATCAATCATTATAGAAGATGACATAGTTGCAACGGAGTCTTTCTTCGAGTTTCAAGAACAAATGTTGGACAGATACAAGTACGACGAACGAGTGATGATGGTAACTGGTTGGAATTCATTTGTCGAGTATTCAATTGAAGGTTATGGTGGTTTTTTTTCGCAGACCAGTGCTATTTGGGGATGGGGGACATGGAAAAGAGCTTGGGCACATTATCGATTTGATCCGCTTGAAAATGGGTTAATTGATAAAATTAATATTGAAAAGCACCTTAATAATTACATGGATGATCCCTTTTGGGTTAGTTATCATCTTCAATGCATGGAGGCAAGAATATGGGAAAAACTGAATACTTGGGATTACCAATGGGCGCTCGCTATGTATACTCAACAGGGATTTTGTATTACACCCTCGCATAGTCAATGTTTGAATATCGGATTTGACGAACAAGCTACTAACACTAAATCTACACATCCGACAACATTCATGCCTGCAAAATTGCAAGAAGTGTTAATTTCACCCAATGTGAGAATTTGTGAGCTTACAGCGCCAGAGACATTGTGGTACGACCGGGCTAGCCTAATACTGTATTTACTTATGATGCAAAGCGATTTACGTGTACTTTATTTATATCACAAACATCCTAATTTACTTCCAATTGGTTCTGAGAGAAAGGGCTGGGAGTTGTATCTTGGTGTATTTAAGTATCCTAAGACCTGTCTAGAAATTCTAGATTTACTGGAAAAGTATATTGAGAAATCTAAACTAGCTCCCATTAGAGAAATTTTTAATCGAATATGAGTCAAATCTCAGTCATTGTAATTACCAAAAATTCTGTTGCTACAATTGAAAGGGCATTGGATAGTATTGTGAGGCAGTCCTTAAAACCCGCGGAAGTAATCGTCGTGGTATCTCCATCAACAACGGACGGCACACTCGAAATTCTAAAAACAAGAAATGAGGTAGTAATTCTAAACCAACTAGGAGAGGGCATTGGTGATGCGCGTAATTATGGAATATCGAAAGCTAAGGGGAAGTGGATAGCATTTTTGGATGCTGACGACGAGTGGTTACCTAATTCCTTGGAATTACAATTAAAATCTTTGGAAATAGACCATTCAGCTATGGTTTCAATGGGGCTTCTCGTTAAGATTGAGGAAGGTTCAATGAAAAATAATTCCTTGGAGGCAATGACTGGTGTAACACCTGGCGGATGCCTTTTCAGGGCGGAGGTGTTTTCATTGGTAGGGAATTTTGATACAAAAGTACAAGTGGTAGCTGATCATAAATGGTTTATGGTAGCTAGATTAAATAATATTAAGTTTGCAATGCATCAAGAAATAATTCTGAGAAAATATATTCATGGCCAAAATATGTCAATTATACGCCGACAACTATATAGGGCTGAACTTATGGAATTAATTAGAACAGAACGACCATGAACATAATTCATATTCTTCCAAAGATTAATCATGGGGGTGGGGGGATTGGAGATATTTTTTCTGAAGTCAAAGCTTTGCGACAATTCGAATTTGAAACAAATGTGACAATTATTTCTTTAGAATCTGCTTTTTCAAGGGAACTCATGTTGAAAGCAAAGTCACTAGGAGTTCGGTTGATTGTCAGTCCTCAAAAGGATACATTACAACACTTACTTCAAAACGCAGACTTAGTAGTTGTGTGCTATTGGAATCATCCTCTTCTAACAGATTTTTTGATATGGTGGATTGGACAGAATATTGAAATACCCATCATTTTAAGCCTAAAGGTTAATGGACTTACATTGCCTCAGGTTCTTCCGAACTGGGTGATCCAGTGCGCTAGCGGAATCATATATTCTCACCCAGAGTCATTAAGCAGGTTCGCGAAAGATTTATTGCCGAAAATTCAATTTTTTTCTCCACACTTTATTCACCTCACTAATGAAATTGAAAAGTCTCAAAGACCTTTTTCAAGTGAGTTTGTTGCTTTTTATGCTGGAAGTTTAAATAAATTTAAAAGACTTCCCCATGTATTTGATTTACACGATCAGATACAATTATCACAATCTAGAATTGAATATTGGGGAGCAGGAGAGGATCCTGATACGATTGACAGATTGGAAAATCTAAAGGTGGGTATCCACAAAGGATTTTCAAGCAACATTTATGCTGATTTCGCTAATTATCACCTGCTCTTGAATCCTCAAAGTTCATTATCATATGGAGCCAATGATAAAATAAGAATAGAGTGTGCATATATGGGTATCCCAAGTCTTGTCTTAAAAGAAAGTCGAATTTCTTCACATGTGGAAAGTGGGGTAGACGGGTTGATTGCCTCTGATGAAAAAGAATATATTGACATGCTAAATTGGATGGCGGAGGATGTGAAAGGTTGGAATTTACTTTCTGAATCTACTTACCATCATATTCGTAAAACATATCAACTAGAAATAATTGCAGCATTAACCATAGAATGTTATCGAAAGGCTTATTTGGCTGGCCCGAGAGCTAATTCAGCTATTAAATTACCTCAAACCCCTTTATCAAAAGTACTTTATGGCATGGGGGAATGGGCTGATTTAATTATTACATCACCTGAAAAACTTAGCAAATTAGAAATTGAATATGCCCTACATTGCGAGGGAGGATTAGTTCATTATGCTAATTTAAATGGCATGTCAGACCATGAACTAAATAGGCTGATAAATCAATTATTTAACGAATTGGAGAGAAGAATAAATAAAAATTATAATTAATCATCTAAAAGTAGACTCTTTTATGAGTGGTTGCATAGCCTCACGCATAAATTTATAATTAACGGAAACATCATCAGTAAGACAAAGAGCATATGCTGGTAACTCATGAACGATAGATTTAATTGCCTGGTGACACATACGTAAATCAAAGTGAAATTCTTTATTCAACTGAATACTAGAAAACAAACTATTATAAGCAGTGGAAACAGAAATTTTCCTTAAATGGGGTTCTGAATGACCAATTTCTGGACACCATATGGCACATACACGACCTTCTTGCTTATGGTTACTTTTGTCTTGTTGATCATGCAGAAAAACTTTTTCATCTTTATCTGGTGATGCTTTCTCCCGAAGTTGTAGACTGGGTAATGTATCCGTGAAAAGTGAAAGAGCTGTTTTCCTTAAATTAATGCCTCGGTAAAATCCTCGTGCTAGGTTTCCCGACAAATAAACAAAGTCATCGGAAAGGTAATCACCTCCATTAATCATCCAAGTTGCCGTTGTGGTAGACTTCCCAGCAGAGGCCTTACCGGGAATTAAAACATAATGTCCTGAATCACCAATAGCAGCAGCATGTATAGGTGCAAAACCCCGTGTATTTAGATGTAGGCCAATCCACCGTAAAAATGGATAAGAATATTGATTATATAATTTATAAACCTCATGTGTAGAATAAAACTCCAATATTCCAGTATCCAGATTTAGCAATTCATAATGTGACGAGCCTAAAAATAGGTGCTTTTCAGAATCCTTGTATTCAACAATATGCTCTGGACCTAATTCATCATTCCAAAAATGTTTTTTTAATTGTTCGAATAGAGAAGTGTTCCAAATGATTTGAAAATTTAAACGCGCATTTTTTCCCCCATCAAAAGAGATATTTATTCGTTCTTTTAGTGCTTGTAAGACATAATCAGGTGCAGTAATCGGTATGGTTAAATCATCTAATAAATGCCAATTGGCAAAGGAGTTCTGTGAATTATTCAGGGACATTCTATTGTTTACTAATCGTTGGATTTGCGGAAAGGCCAACCTTTTTCACTAACATCATGAATTGGATCTAATCTTATCAAATCTGACATGTCATCAAATCTAGAATACACCCATTGATTGAAAACAATTGCGTTAGATTCATTAGAAGGATTTTGTTCTTTTTCAACCTGTTCAGCAGTTTCTACGGCATGAATTAATCCTTGAAGCTTTAGCCAATCAACGAAAGTTGAAGCCTCTGTGACCTCATTTGGAAAAGTATCTTTAATTAGTTGAATTATTTGGTCATCAGAAATAGGCAAAAAGAACCAACGTACGACTGATACAGCAGAACCACCTATGGTATAGTAAGATCCTGTTTCGGTGTTTATAATTACAATCTCCTGGCTAAAATCCTCTAAGTCAAATGTCGAATATTGAAATTTATAATTCATGTTGTGTTTAAAAAATATATTTGATGACAATTATTAGATTTCAAATTACATAAAAAATAGGCACAAGCAATACGAATTGTTGCTGAAAAAAATAAAATGATTTGGTAGAAAAGTGGAAAATGGAAATTATAAATTGTGATATTTAAGTATTTACTCAACTTGCTTCATTATTTACTCTGCTAAGCATTTTCTATTGTACGATCATGATGTTACTCTTTCAAAATGAGATAGTTACTAATACTTACTTTTGAAATCTGTGATAAAACTTACAAAAAAAATCCACAACTGACTTAAAAAATTAGTTGAGAAAAGAGGGATTTGTTTGGGCTGCAATAATTTTATGTTTTTTAAATTGATACTTTTATTAGAAATTCTAATTAGTTGTTAATTTGCAAAATATGAAAAATCAATTTTCAAATGTCCTATCTCTCTCTCAAAAAACATCAATTGGAAATTTAAATTTAAACATACATCCCAAAGAGTATATTTTATTAATGCTAAAATTTGCTCCTAAGGATCAGGTAATGGGACTTTGGCATGAACTTTGGGATGGTGTATCTGACTATGATTTATTGCCAGCTGGATGTCGAACCTTAATGGCTTCAGTTGTTAATAAAATTCAACAACTGGAATTGGAGGAGGACTGGAAGCAATTAAATGGAATTGATTTAACTTTTTTATCAGGGCTTCCGCGTTTTGTTTGGGCAAAAAACAAAATGATGCAAAAACAAACGATTCGAATTGCTGAATATGTCAAGAGTTCAGGAATACAAATTGTCGCTTTAAAAGGAACAGCCGAACTACTCTCAGGTGAAAAATCGGATATCATGCGATCCACCTCAGACATAGATATACTCATCAAACTTGAAGATTTAGATTTATTTAGACAAAAAGTATCTGAAATAGGATATTATGAGGTGAAAAATGACGAAGGCTTAAAAAAAATAATCAGTTTTTTAAACAAAGATGAATTTCTTTTCCGATCAGAAAATGAATTTCAACTAGATATTGACGTACATATATCCGTTGAAAAATTCTATGAAAATAATCGAATAACCAACTTAGTTTGGCAAAATAAAGTGCCATCCAATTTAGGTGATAATCTATTCATTCCCTCTACAAATGAAAGATTCTTCATATCCTTATTAAATGGTTTCCGATTACATAATTGGTATTTCGGATACTATTTGAAATATTTGAGTGATTCACTTATTTACTTTGAGCATATGGATGATGAAACTTTTCATGATTTGAAAAATTATCAGACAGAAATGGTGGATATTATTGAATGGTCAAATCAAATTATTGAGCTCGGAGCATGCTTGGGTGGCATGGATAACCATCTTTTTGAAAAGTTGAAATTGAGACAAATCGGCTTAGCATCCAATAATATTGTTTCAACACCCCCAAATATAACAGCCTCAAATAGATCTATGTTTAAAAGATTATTTAGTGAATTACCTCTAGAGAAACAATTTGTGATTCTTATTAATATTGATACTTACAAATATTGCTGGTCTAATTTTAGATCTTCTATTTTTAAACTATTCTTTTATCATGCTTTAATAAGTATTTTATTTGTTGGGAATTTTGCAATTACTTTCGTAAAAAATTTGAAATTAAATAAAAAATCAAGCGGCATCGTAACGCCTGTAAGTAATGTTTTGATAAGGTGAGAGCTTTTAGATCTTTATCTCAATAAGTGGATATATTACACTCTTTGTCCAACAATTTTATTTTTTAAATGTAAAAAATGAATGATGTTTTGAAGGTAAAATTCTAATCGATTTAACTAGGGTGTTAACGTATGATTCATTAGTCCTTTCATAAATAGATTCTCGATTTCCACCGTCAATACTAAGTTTAGTCAATTTAGTCATCAACAAGAATGCCATCAAAGGAATCAAATCGCATAAAACCTTGACCTATATCTGTGCCTTAAAAACAAAAGAGCCTGTAACATTATGTGCTATACAGGCTTTTGATTTATTGTGGCCCCATCAGTCGACTAATTTAGCAGACGAATTTATCTTAATCGTATCAAAACTAATCGGGTATATTCTATTTGATTTTTTGGAAATGATTAGTATTCGTTGAGTTCTTTCCATTGTGCTATCTTATTTGATGCTTGTCAATAATTATTGTTGTATACAAAATGAAATTTTTATTTAGCTTCAAACACCCTTTAAGTAATAGTCCACTTTAGTTTGACGAGGTACACAAAAATAAAATTAACAACAAATCAAAAGAAACATTTATCTTTAAATTATTAACTAAACACTCTCTTAGCAAAAGTCCACTTTAGTTTGAAGACGTATTAAAATAACAAATGAAAAGATTAATTGTAGACTTAGATGATACAATTTCCAAAACAGAAAATGGAGATTATTTCAATAGCGAACCCATAAAGGAAATGGTAGATAAATTGAAAGAGTACAGTTCACTTGGTTTTGAAATTGTCATTCATTCAAGTAGGAATATGCGCACCTATGAATCTAATTTAGGTAAAATAAATATTCATACATTACCCAATATCATTGAGTGGTTGAAGAACAATGAAGTTCCATTTGATGAAGTTTATGTTGGTAAGCCTTGGTGTGGGTTTGATGGATTTTATATAGATGACAAGTCAATAAGGCCATCAGAATTCGTAAAATATTCTTATGACGAAATAAGAATTTTATTGGAACAAGAGAAGCATAAATAATTATTTTAAATTTTGATTTTAATTTTATCTGCAAGTTATATAACCAAGGATTTGGTTTCTGATTTTGGTAAAATTCCTGTGGGGATGTTACCTCTTCAAAATAGGTGCTTATATGAGCATCAAATTAAATCGTTGAGTTCATATAAAGAGGATATTTACATGTCATTGCCAAATGACTATACTTTGTCTAAAATTGATTTAGAAAAATTTTCAAATTTCAATGTTTCAATCATATTTGTTCCTGCAACATATTCTTATGGTGAATTAATATGTCATGTTTTAAATGAAATAAATAGATATGACCAACCTGTTAGAATTTTAGATGGTGAAACCTTCTTTAGTAAAATTCCAATGGAGTATGACACTTTTCTGATTTCAAATAGTCAATATATTGGCAGTAATCATTTTTTATCATTGAATAGTTCTGGCAATTCTTATTATGTAGGTTTTTATTCTTTTTCAGATCAAAATAGGTTAATCTCAGCTATTGAAAAAAAGCAGTATAATTTTCTAGAAGGTATAAAAGAGTATCAATGCTATTTAAATACAACCGAAATTTCAACTCAAGACTTTTTAGTTTTTCGGGGTCGGGATAATTATTTTCAATCAAAGTCTACATTTACCACACAAAGATCATTTAATGACTTAAAAATTGATTCAATTTCTGTTACAAAATCCAGCCTTGATTCCATAAAAATATCAGCAGAAGCTAACTGGTATATCCATGTACCATTTTCATTTAAAAAGTATTTGCCGAAATTTTGGCAACATGGACAAAATGAAAGCAAATACTTTTATCAAATCGAATATTTGAATCTTAGCACCCTTTCAGAATTATTTGTTTTTGGAAATAACGAGTTTTTTATTTGGGAAAATATCTTAAAAGCATGTAATACCTATTTTTTGGAATGTCTAAAATATAATAGCAAAGACGAATTAGATAAAGAAAAACAATCTAATCCATGGCAGGAAAAAGAATGGTATAGAAATAAAACATCAAAACGGTTATCCAAATATGCGAAAGATGTTAATCTCGACTGCCATAAAGGATGGGTAATCAATAATGTTGCTATCCCAAGTTTAAATGAAATATTACTAGAAATTAACTTAGAGATTGAAAATAGTCCTCAGATTGATTCATACATTTTTCATGGCGATTTTTGCTTCAGCAATATTTTTTATGATTTCAAGTTGAATGATATAAAAATAATTGACCCTAGAGGGGTAGGGGTTAATCAAGATTATATATTATATGGAGATATTCGATATGATGTAGCTAAGCTAGCGCACTCAATTTTGGGTTTGTATGATTATATTTTAGCTGATTGTTATGAATTTAAGGAGCTCGGTTTTCATGAACTATTTTTTCAAATTGAGACAAAGCCTTTTGTAAAGCTGTTACAAGATTATTTTTTAAGTATGGATTTTGCAAACATAAAAATGCCAAATTCGCAATTATATGCAAGAATGATTCATTTATTTTTATCAATGTTACCTTTACATCGTGATAGCGAGAAAAGGCAAAAGGCTCTACTCGCAAATGCATTACGTTTATATGTGGAGTTTAAAAAAATAAAAAAATGACGATAATTATTCCAATGGCAGGTATTAGTCAGAGATTTATCAATGACGGATTCATTTTACCTAAGTATATGTTGTTCGTCAAAAATAAAAGTTTATTCCATCTGTCTGTTTCATCCTTTAAAAATTATTTTAATGAGCATAAAATTATTTTTATTGCGAGGAATTTATTTGATACCAATTTATTCATTGTAGAAGAATGCAAAAAATTAGGTATTATCAACTATGATATTTTGATTTTAGATGAGCCAACCATGGGGCAGGCAGATACTGTTAACAAAGGCATCATTCATTTTAGATTAAATCCTGAAGAACCTTTATTCATCTTTAACATAGATACAATAAGACATAATTTCATTATCCCTCAAAACATGATTGATTTTGATGGTTATTTAGAGGTATTTAAAGGAAGTGGAGATAATTGGTCTTTTGCACGAACAGAATCATTAGAATCTACACTTGTTGTAGAGACTGCAGAAAAAATTTCAATTTCAGACAATTGTTCAACAGGGCTATATTATTTTAAAAGAGCAAAATATTTTATAAGTGCATTTGAAATGAGTCAAAATAATGATAATCTTACCAGGCGGGAACAATACATAGCACCCTTGTATAATTATTTAATCGAATTGGGCTTATCAATTCACATAAATTTGATAAATTCTGAGGATGTTGTATTTTCTGGAATTCCAACTGAATTTTATGATTTAAATAAAACGGAATACGTTAAAAATTAAATTATTTACAAATGGCTAGGGTAGCGGTTCTATTAAGAGGTTACTTTTTTAAATTAAATTATAATTCAAGAGGTTCAACTCCTGGTTATAGAACAGTTGATTCAAGAAGCAATCTGAGTTCAATTAAGAGCAATATAATTAATCCATTAGAATCATTTTATGAAATAGATTTATATGGCGTTACCTATCCAAATTTTTTTTCTACTTATTTAAACACTAGACTAACTTTTAAAAAATTAGTATTCATAAATAAAAAATATAAGCTAACGCAGCATGATAACATTTTAATGGGATTGGATCTAATCATAAATGCTAAAATTAATTACGATTTTATTGTTATCTCAAGATTTGATTTGAAGTTAAAAAAAAGTATTTCAGATTTTAATTTAAATTATGCTAAAGTTAATCTTCCTTGGAGAGAAACTTTCGATTTATGGGAATCTCAAAAAAGAGTTGGAGATTGTTTTCATATTGTTCCAGGTAAATTTATTGAGTCTTTCAAAAAAGCAATTCAGTCATCTCCAGATAAATTAAACTTTCATCAAATATTTATTGATTTATCCGAGAGTATAGGTTCTTCAAACATTCATTTTATGACTGATGGCTTTCATGATTCAAATAGTGATAAAGTGGCAAATCCTATTTATGAATTAATTCGTGGTTCTAATAGCATTACGATAAATCTTATTTCATTAATTTCTTCAAAAGTACTTTCATTATTGAAATACTTGTATCGTTTTTTTAGAAATTACATAAAATCACTGGTTTCCGGTTAAATTAGGGTGAATTTCAATTGAATTGGAGTAATAAGGGGATTTTGTTTAAGTTTTAATTTTGATTGTAAATCGTCAGCAAAAAGTGGACCTACAGAGTCTATTTCTTAGGGAGTGTCTCCAAGCGATTATTAAATAACAAAATGGAAACAAGGAAAAATAAACAGCAGAACATTACTTCGAAGACATCCAAGCTACTTTGAGAACAGTTTCATGTTCTTTTCCGATGATGTCTCTGTAAAGTTCTGGTCTTCTAGCATTTAAATATCGGGTACCTCCAGCTTTTTCTATGTTAGAATGAATTAATTCTGCTGAAACATAGGAGTCATCAAATGTTCTGCATTCTGCCAAAATATCACCAAAGGGGTCTATTATCATGGAACAGCCATTTTTTAATTGATCATCATCCATACCTATGGGATTAGAGAAAATCACATAAACGGCATTGTCATAAGCTCTTGAGGGTAGCCATTTCATTAGCCATGCCCTGCCTTTTAAACTATCAAACTCGTTGATAAGTGTGATGGGATCATTGTGGCGATTATGCCATAATGCAGGATCAACAAATCCAGCACCTGGTCTGCTTGAAGGTGTACACATGGTTACATGTGGCATAAAAATTATTTCAGCGCCTAATAATTTTGTGGCCCTTACATTTTCAAAAATATTGTTGTCATAGCAAATGAGTATGCTACATTTCCATCCTTTCAAATCAAAAATGCAATATTCATTTCCAGCGCTTATGTATTTATTAATAAAGGGGCTTAATTTTCTATATTTGGCAATAAGCCCATTTTCATCCACACATACATAGGCTTTGTATACACGATCATCATTATCTTTTTCAAATAATCCTGCTAATAAAATAATGTTATATTTTTTTGCAATACTAATTAAACATTGAATAGATTCTCCATCCGGAATTCTTTCGGCTACTGCTAAAAATTCCTCTTTGTTTAATTTTGAAGCGAAAGTGTAACCAGTAATAGAGCATTCATGAAATGAAAGAACCTCAATACCTTCTAAAGCCGCTTTTCTAGCTAATTCATCTATCACCGAGAGGTTGTAGGCTTTGTCCCCACTTTTATTTTCAAATTGAGCGGTAGCTATTTTGATAGGGTTCATATTTATTCAAATAAATGATCAATTTAATATGTATTTCAAATATTTTTTTCTTTTGAGATATTTTAACCTAATAATTGAATAGCGGAACTGTTCATGTAAGTCCTTACTTAATGTTTAATTCTCACTGTTTTTTTATATCGATTTAGGGAATAACGAATGGTCCAAATGCGTGGGTATTTAATTTTGAAAGAGTTAAACTATACAATTGTAGTTTGTCAGCAAAATTTGACCGATAAAACCATTTTGTTAATTAAACAAACTTCTATTTCTCCTAAAAACACCTCTCGTGCTATCACTCCCGTAAAATAAACGAATGTTCCAAAGGCCGAGTCGATACGGATATAATCAAATTCCGAATACTTTGACTTAATCTTTAATACATCTAATACTGCCTCCGTAAACTCTATTATGCGTTAATGTGAATGCACCCGCTTTACTAAAGTTGAGATATCGGGATCCCTCCCCACTAACTGTACTGCTCCAGTAACTTCCACTAATACCTACGTTATTGATCAGTATTTCACGACTTCCAGCCACTGTAAATTTAAGAGGGGATGCATACGCCCCATCAACATTTCCTGAAGGCCAACTCGATACCTCATTATTCCACTCTGTTTCTGTTGGTAAACGATAGCCGGTAGGGCATGGATTATTTATCCCATTAACGCCCTGCCATAAATTTACATTTTGAGGATTCCTCCAATCAGTTAGTGGACTAGAAGGTAAAATAAAGTTTGCGTTATTTGGAATATCCGTAGTAGTCTGCGTTGCGGTGTTTAGCGATTTTCTTAATTGGTGTTGATCTGCTCCTCTTCCCCATTGGTATAAATCACCGTAGGCGCTTGTATCAGTACTCATGGTTGCGGCCCTTGTTGCGCCAAGGTTTCGATCCATCCAAATTCTCCCTGTTTTCGATTTAACTTCCACTACTTTAGTGATATTATCTTTTAATGAATTTGGAGTTAAGTTTGTTGGGTTAGTCGTTGTACTATTTGGCTCTTCGGATTTACAAGCTACTTGTACAAGTAAAAAAAGGATATAAATTTTTAAAAATCGCATAATAATGAAACGTTAGTTATGTAGGCAATTTATAGAACTTATCTTAATTTTCCGCATGTTTTATCGAATCGTACCTGATCAAAGTGTCAAAGATTGCACAGAAAAAATCAAATTATACATTCACAAAAACACGAAACACTCCTTGAGGAAAAGTCCACTTCATTTGCCAACGCAAAAGTAAACTCTTCAAATTAGTGCGGGTTAAATCATTGCTCTCCAGCTTTAGTCATTTATCAGGAAAAATAACGAACAATTACCAACGGATGTATCGGAATTGTCCATCAACTAATTTATCGTCTAAAAACAATTTTAAATTGACCAATACTAAAAACGTATACCATAGTATGATCAATACGAGGGCTATTTTTCTATGAAAATGTTGTTTCAAAAATGCATACATAATTATTGGAATAAGAAGATGATTTTATAGGTTTCGAAAGCGCTTTCTAACGAATCATGACTGATAAGGATGCAGCTTAAGGCAAAAAAATGAACGACAAAAAGACAGCCCAGAACTTTAGTTAGAATTGATTTTGAGGTATTTGAAAAAAAGGAGGAAAGAGCGATTCCTAAAGCTTGTAAAAGTCCCCACAACAAATACCGTAAAGAAATCTCGTGCCAAAGTGCAATGATAAGCATCGTTGCTAGAATTCCAAACAAGGGTTTTCTAAAATAGGATGCAATAGGAACATAGATATAATCCTTGCAAAACGATGAAAGCGACATGTGGTATTTGGTCCAGAAATCGCGCATATTCGTGACTAAAAATGGATAATTGAAATTTTCTACTATTCTGTACCCTAATAATAATGAAAGTCCAATCGCGACATCCGAATAGCCTGCAAATTGAAAAAAAGCATTAAATACAAATCGCAAGGTTTCTAAATATGTTTTTAACCAAAGATAAGTTGGGTCAATATTTTCAAATAAAGCTTTCGTTTTAAAGGTTAAAAGATAATTGCCTACAATGACAATTTTTGAAGTTCCATATAAAATACGTTGCAATCCAGTGGAGAAATAATCTGCATCAAAACGCCTTCTTTGCCAATCTTTTACAAAGTCCACATAGCGATTGATGGGTCCCACAATAAAAACAGGCAGAAAGAAATTATAGGCAAAATAAAATAGCAGGCTTTCGTTTTTTATTTTTCCTTTAAAATATTCTAAGGTATAATGTATGTTTCTAAAAGTATAATAGGAAATGCCCAATGGAACCAACCAATTTTTGTCCATGGCTACTGCCATTTTTACCGTGAAAATGAGTACAATTAAAAAGAGTAAGCTGATGGCGATTTTTACCGATTCTTTGAAATTGGATCGATGTAAGACATAAAAGTTGCTGGTAGTAATAAAGGTCAATATGCCTAAAGAAACCGGAGATTTGTAACATACAAAGAGCCCTGTAATTACTATTTGTGCTACTAAAACATATTTTTTGGGCAATATCCATGATAAAATAATCATGGGAATGGCAAACGAATACAAATCTAATAATACCTTCATTATAACAATTTAAATTGACCTGAAAGCCATTTTTGGTATTTTTTTGCCCCTTTATAATTGAGATGTCCTCCATCTGCAAAATTAGCATCTTTCATTCTATAAGGGTATTTCCAGCAAGGAATGCCATAGGTTTGATTATAGGTTTGCAGGAGCGTTTGCAGTTCTTTTTTTTGATTTGCATCAAGCCATACTTTTTCTAGTTTTGAAGCCCTTGGCATATCCAAAAAAATGATTTTCGTTTTTCTTTTTACCAATTCAGCATATGTGTCATTTGCGTCCTTATTTTGCGAAAATGTACGAACCAATCTTTTTGTTTGTAAAAATTGGGAGTACAATTCACTATTAAAATTATCTGTGAAAAACGAATCTTTGTATGTGCCGTTGACCAATTTTGAAAATTTATCTTCCTCCGCTATTCCAATGGTTTTTTTTGCCAATAAAAGAATATTAATAACTGACGAATTTAAAAGCGCTACTATTCCAATATTTTCTTCTTTATCTATCAAAAGGTGGTTAATTTCAATAAACAAATAATCTGGTGGACTCTCAATTAGGGAATCAAAAATTTGGAAATCTTCAAGTACTTGATTGTTTAGACCATTAATGGTAAGTCTCAAAATAGTTGTTTTCACCTTTGGATTTACTGTTAATTTCTTATCGGTGTCTCTAAAGTTGTACAAAGCATTCGCTGATAATGAAGAACCTAAAAATGCGATTGAGGTGATTAAATTAGTATCTTTTTTGTTTTCAGTGAACGATTTTCTTGTCATATTTCTAACCTTTTCTGATGATTTTTCAAAAAGGTAAGTGGATTTAATAAAAAAGGAAGACAGAGTCAATAACAACGCAATTACTCCAATGGTGTAAAACCAGACCTTCAATGGCGGACTAGGCTCGTTCATTATTTTATTTTTTTGACAACCATTTTGTGAATAGATCGAATATTGTTCATTGCCATAATCTCTGATGTGGTAAATTGAATAGTAAAATGCTCTTCAATTGCTGTTATAAAAATCAAGTTGTTCATGGAATCCCAACCAGATAAAGTACCTGAGGAGCTTAATTCGTGAATGTCTTTTACCTCAATTTTAAAGGTTGCTGCAGCGGTTTGAATGATTGTTTGTAAGCTTGCCTCACCTACTTCCGATGTCTTTTTTTGTTGGTTTTCAATGATATTTTTTAATTCAGTTACTTGCACTTTCCCACTAATTCCTCTTGGCAAATCGTCTAAAAAATAAATATCATGGGGCACTTTTTCTTGTTCTAGATTTTCTCTGAGGTATTTGTAAAGGAGTACGTCATTTAAGGAGCTATTTTCTTTGAGTTGAATACACGCAACCATTTTTTCGGTCAATATTGGATCGTAAATACCCATTACTTTACACGCATCAACTTCATTGGTGTTTAAAATAATTTCTTCAATTTCCTCGGGTTGAATCCTAAATCCTCCAGAATTAATCATGCTTTTCTTCCGACCAACAATTCTAACAAATCCTTCTTCATCTTGTTGGGCAATGTCTCCGGTATGTAGCCAACCGTCTTTTAATACTTCGCTTGTAGAGAAGGGGTTATCAAAATACTCCACCATAACATGATCACCACTGATCAGCAATTCCCCTTTTTCATTGGATCCTACTGGATTGCCATTTTCATCGATGATTTTGATTGTGCAATCTATGGGTTTTCCTACAGTGCCAATTTTAAAAGAATCCTTCCCTGGCCCACAAAATAGACTTCCATTGACTGTTTCAGTTAAACCATACACATTTAAAATTTGTACATTAAAAATAGTAGAGACGGAATGCCACAGTCGTTCTTCTAACTGCGCGGCAACCGAAATGACATATTTAAAATCAGGTGTTTGAAAACTATCTTCGTAGTCTTCGTGGTATTTTTCAAAAAAAGAAAGCAAAGTGGGTACTACAAATAGATGCGTTATTTTATACTTGTAAATGGCATTATAAATTAAATCCAGTTTTGAAGTGTCTAGTTTAAACGGACAAAACCAAGTTGAGCCTGAAGCAAGAGCTAGCAAAGGACCTTGGTTGATGCCATCGGCATGATATAAGTTTAGCACGTTCAAAAGGGCTGAGTTGGAGTTCATTTCATATACTTTTTGTAAGGTATCTAAATGGCCAAATAGATTTTGGTGCGAAATAGCAACTCCTTTTGGATCCGATGTAGAACCAGAGGTGTACATGATGTAAGCAATACTTTTTGGGTCTATTACATCGGGATATTTAGGGCTTGTGGCTAGTTGTTGTATGCAATTAGGATAGGTGTTTGCATTGAATGGTTCAGCGGTTTCAAGCGTTTTTTTTGCAAATACTTTTTGCAATAATTTTTTCTTTACTTGTGAATTTCTCTGGATTTCGATGCAATTAGGTTCTGTGATTTCCCAGGATGCTTTTAAATCGGAATCAATAAAAAAAGCTTGTGGCTTGCAACTGCGAATAATGGATTGTGCTCGTGTTGCTTTCGCATTGTTGTTTAATAACACCACCGTTAAGCCAAATCGATAAGCTGAGATGGTAAGTTCAACTAGACTTTGTGTATCTGTTGTTGATAATAGGATTTTGTCGTTTGGTTTTAGACCTATACCATCAAAAAACACGCTTAATTTATCTACAACATTCACCAAATGTTCATAAGTAAGCGTATTACCGTTTTCAAAAACAGCAAAATCTTTTTTTGGATATAATTTAGCGCGTTGTATAATTTGTATGATACTCATAGATGCTTTTCTAATTCTGACTTAATTAATTTTCCATGACTTGTGCGCGGAATTTTATTGACAATTTTTATCAAAGTAGGCACTTTACTAGATCCTATTTTAGTAATTAGTTCTTTTTTTATGACTTCAATTGGATTTTCTACGACTAAACTAGATTCATCTATTTCAACAAACAAAGCAAGTTTTTCGGTCTCATTTTCAAAAAAATACATAATTCCAGTATCGTTTATAAAGGAATTATGTAGCAATGCATCTTCGATTTCTTGAAAATAAACAATTTCACTCCGAGCATTTTTTATGAAATCTTTCTTCCTGCCCACCAACTCGATTGTTCCCGATGCAGTTCTTATGGCCAAATCTCCCGTGTAAAACCATTTTTGAATTCCATTAAAAATGGTGTTATCCTTGTAGTAGCCTGAAGCATTACCGTAACTGTATATACGAAGTTCTCCAATCGTTTCGGCAGGTACTTCAAGGTCGTTCGTATCTACAATTTGCGCGATACAATCGATTGTTTTCCCAATTGTATTTCCAGCTAATTGATACGAATCCGATGTTTCTCCCAAGCAAAAACCGGTTGTTTCTGTTAGTCCGTAATAGTTGAAAATTACTTTATTGGTTTTTTCTAAAAATTGTTCTTTCAAATGGCTAGACAAATTACTGCCTGTGCTCAATACGGTTTTTACTTTGGCTAATCTGTTTTTGACCTCTTTTTTATTCAAAAATTGATTTAGCAAACTCGGGCTAGCTACTAAAAAGCTAATATTTGACTCATCTATACCTTCCAATAAGGAACTTAGATTGTTTCGGTCATTTTGTGAGGGTATTACGCAAATAGCACCTGCTGTAGCTGTTACTAAGCAAGCATTGCGTAATCCGCTCATTGAATCAAGATGGCCTATGGATAAATAGGAGTCTTTATCACTTATCAGATAGGTTTTTACCATATTTGAAGCGCTCTGGAACAATTGCCCATGCGTTAAAAGTACTCCTTTTGGCATGCCGCTGGAACCCGAAGTGTGTAAAATTACGGCTAAATCAGTTTCTATAATGGTGGGCAAATGGAGTGTGTTTTGGGTTTCCAGAAGCCATTCCGAAAAATAGGCTTTGGCAGGGTTATTTGATTCCTCATCAAAATCAAAATAAACAGTTTGTGTAAAATCTTTTAAATGCTCTTTTCCGCTATCGTTTAAAAATAGAATTTTAGGGTCGTATTGGGTAACTAGCGAGTTAAATACTTCCTCAGGTAAAGCGGAATTGATAGGGATAAAAACAATTCCCAAATTCATACAAGCCCAAAACAATCCCATTGCTTCAAAATGAATATCGGCTTCTAAAATAATTTTATCTCCTTTCTGAAGCCCTTTTTGAATAGTGTTGAGGTGATACATTCCACGATTTCGTTGAATTCGGCGTAGGTATAAAAAGTAAGATCAGAGCGATCTGAGACATAGGTATTTTTAGGATAGTTGGCTACGGCCCTTTTCCATAAAGACTGTAATTGCAAATGTGGCACTGCATCATTAAATTCTTGGTATCCATAATAATGTTGCATGCGTAAATGACGAGTACGCAAAGGTAAAATTTGGACAATATCAAGCTTTTGAAGTTTTATAAGGTACTCTTTCAACGTTTGGTCACCTAGTTGCAACTGTTCTTGTATAAAAGCACAAGAACGGCTTTTTCGTGCCCAATATAACAAAATTAATTCTTCATTGGAAAGCTGATAATTGAGGGTTTTTTGAAGTTCTGTATGGTAAACAGGGTGATTGTCCATTAAAACAATGATCTCTTCTGCTATAGAGGATGTTCTGAATTGAATGCGGTTATTGCTGTCAATTTCCAAAAGCGGATTGACTAAAAGAGTCGCTTCAGAAAGCTCAAAAAAATCAAAGTAATCGTAATAGGAAATTTCATCCTCAAGTTCGAGTTCACTTTGACAAATCGCAACAAGACCATTGTAATCATTTGTGTTGGGATTGGCTTTTACGTTAAAAAGGGAGTCATAACTTTTTCGGTACAAATCGGGTTCAGAAAACACATAGCCCTTTTTGCCTGAAGGCAGGAATTCATTAAGAAAGGAGCTATACTCTTTGCCATGAATTAAATCGCCGCAACGCGTAAAATAAGGATTGGGTTCATTGTTGGACAAATGAACATGCGGAAATACAATCAAACCGTTTGGTTGACTAACTCGCAGAATTTCAGGCAATAAAGTGGATTTTAGTTGCCTGTGCAATACATCAAACCCAAAGACAAAAGCAATAGATTGATCTTCAAAAGGCAATTTTTCGTTTAGAGGACAAAAATAAATGTCAATGTTTGAGGGTTTATTTTGATTGGAAAACCAATAAGAAAACCCATTATATCCTAGAACATCCGTATCTCCTTCCCATATACTGATGATTTTTTGTTCAGGAAATAATCCCGAAAGCAAGGCGGTAGACCAACCAGTTCTACTCCATACATCGAGTATAACATCACCTTTTTTTAAGTGTTTTTTTAGGTAAGGGATAAAAGGGTAAAATGCTTTGTTAGCCTCATTAAATGGGTTAAACATCGCATAAAGATCAAATAAAGGCTTCCGGTATTTATTTCTACAAAAGAGTTCATACCTTTCAGCATTAATTTTTTCATTTATTTTGGTTTGAGTTGCAGAACTTAGTTTTGAAATTTTGAGCGAGGATTCGTTAAAAAACTGCATATTCAAAACGTTGGGTATATTTATCATAGCAGGTTAAAACGGTAAGCGGAATGGTAATTAATTTTCTTTTTTAGTAGATAAAATTTTACTAAAAATAGGAATTTCAGCTCATTACACTTGATTAAGGATTCAATTGTTCATTTAGAACAGCTGTTGTTAAAAATTTTAACTACAAGTTTAACATCATTTTTAGTAATATGCAAAAACCTGATCGTTTTATGCTAAATCAAGAGAATTAATCTTAAAAGTGAGTCGGGAGGAAATTTTACGACGGGACAAAAGATAGAATTTACTCATGAATGCGAATTAAGAGTTGAAATTATCATTAGGGTCAGTTCTAAACGTATGTTTAAAAGCGAATTTGAATTTACTATTTCCCTATTTCTTTGACAGAAATGCAATTTATGGGCTAATTCTTTTTCTGTGGCATTTCTTTTTTTGAAAAAAAAGAAACAAAAAAACTTTTTGTTCTGCTTAATCCAAGACGGATCTAAATGAATGATGGGTTATGAATGATGAATGATGAGATGTTATTTTAAACATCAAGAGGCAATTTGACCTCCTGTTAGGTTAAAAACCTTTCTATATTTGATAAAAATCTCCTTTGTTAAGAAGGAAATCTTTCAATTTTTTTGAAGAAAAATTTGTATGCTTGGACTACTTATTCAAATCATCATTTCTTATTTCATTATTCGATGGGTACAGAAAGAGGACCTTTCTGTTTTGGGCTTAATGCCATCTAAAACAAGAATGAGCAACCTGTTGCTTTATGCGTTTATTGCAGGCCTCTGTAGCGCTATAACTTTCTGGCTGAGAATACTTTATGCGAAGGAATCATGGGTTTTTAATTCCTCTTTGAATTGGCAGAATGCCTTCAATGCCGTTTGGTATAATATGAAATCTGTATGGTATGAAGAATTAATTTTTCGAGGTGTGCTATTGTATGTGTTAATTAAAAAACTAGGCGCAACAAAAGCCATTTTAATTTCAGCCTGCGCATTTGGGATCTATCATTGGTTTACTTATGAAGTGTTTAATGACCCAATAAAAATGCTCTGGATTTTTGTGATTACCTCTTCAGCGGGCTATGTTTATGCCTTAGGGTATTATAAAACCCATTCGCTTTATACGCCAGTGGGGATGCATTTTGGATGGAACATTGTTCAATCTTTTATTTTTTCAAACGGGAATATCGGTTCAGGTTTGTTTATACAAATACTTCCAGCCCCTCTAATTCAGGTGTCTTACTTTACCTATTATTCAATCACATTTTTGCACTTGCTTTTATTTATTTTGATTTTTGCCCTCATCTTTCACAAGAAAAATGAAAACCCAGTTGAAAATTAGGTGACTACAAAATGGGCATTTGCACCTTTTGATTTTTCTTTCAATAAATTAGAACCTTAATGATTCCTACTAACGTCTAAAACATGAAAAACATTGCCCTACTCATTACGCTTTTATTGTATATATTTTCCGCCAACGCACAAGAGAATATTAACATTAGCTTTTCAAACGACAATAAAGAGGTATATCATCTTTCGCTAATTATCTACACGCCAGATGGGAAAATCCAAACAAGAGTTAGCAACCTCACTCCTGACCAAGTCAAATCATATTCCTTACCGGTAAATACAGAAATTTTTATTGCCGATTGGAAACAAGAGGCTTTTGCGATGAAAGGGAATGATATTAAAGCAACGGGCGTAAAACCGTATATTGTACTTAAAAATTCAGATGCCAAAAGAGTCATTAAATTGAGTTCAATCGGTCAGAATAAACAATCAACTCTTTAACTTTCAGATGATTGCATGTTCACTTATCTTTTAGCTGTCCAATAACAATACTTGACACCTTTTCTTTCATCAAATTTTTGTGCATAAAGAACGGGCTCTTATTTAAATTGGAAAAGAAAACGTAATTTTGCGGAGCTTATGGAAAAGGAAACACATATCAATTTTCGGTCTTTATGCCCAATAGCAACCGGATTGGATGTTTTGGGAGATAAATGGACATTACTCATTTTAAGAGATATGATGTTTCTCCATAAATCTAGTTTTAACGAATTCAAAGACGCACCTGAATTAATGCCCAGTAAAATGTTGTCGAATCGTTTGAAAAAATTAGAATCCATTGGGTATATAACCAGAAAAACGGGTGAAATCAACAAGAAGAGCGTTCATTATTTTTTAGAAGAAAAAGGAATGGAAACCTTCCCTATTATGGTTGAAATCGCATTATTTACAACTGATTTTTACTATGATCACTTAGGAGATACCTATACAGAAGTGGTGAAAACAAGAATGAAAAACGACAAAGAAAATTATATTGCTGAAATGATTGACAGCTATAGAAAATTTAAAAAAAGTCTAATTCTTTAATTAAACTTCTGCTTTCAAAATAAAAAAGCCTCCCAAATTAATTTGGAGGCTTTTTTGTTGCCCCTGATTCAAAATTTCTTCCAAATTAATTTTTAGTATCAAAAAGATATTTATATTTGAGAAAATAACAATCTCTAAATTTTAACATCATTATGAAAAAATTACTTTTACCCTTGCTGGTAGCTGCAACGTTGTTTGCTTGTTCATCACCAGAATCAAAAACGGTTACTGCGTCAACTTCTGACCCAGATACGGGAACTTTTACTTCTCAAGATGCCAAGTCTAAAATTGTGAAAGAGCTGTTAGAAGCCTACATGAAGAATGATTCTTCCAAGATTTACGACTATTATGTAGATACTGTTAAGATTTATGATCAAATGGGGAATCATCAAGAAAATGGAAAGACGATTGCTAACCCAGGCGGAAGAGCAGGTTTTGCAGCGAATGAGCGTATGAACCATGACTATTTTACCAATATCAATGTAACAACAGATAACATCAAGACTTTTGTTTTTGCAGATGGCAGAGTTCATACAGGTGTTTGGTGCATGTGGACGGGTAAGGGTAAATTTTCAAATAAAGACATTACATGTCCTTTGCACCTAGCATTTATTTGGGAAGGGGATAAAGTAGTAAGTGAATACCGCTTTTTTGACCCTACGGCATTAAAAGAAGAAGTTGCAGCTTCTCAAAAGAAGTAAACAAGCTCGAGATCCTATCCAACATTTTTTGAATAGGAGATCCAATTGATAAAAGGTTTGAAATGAAAAGGGGAGCAAATAGCTCCCTTTTTTATGGGTATTTATGCAGCAGAATGGATTTGGATATGTTCAAATTAGCTCTTTATCATTTCTTTTTAATTGAGGTAATTCCATTAATTTTGCATTGATCCATTACCTTTTGAAAGCTGATCATCCTAATATGACAGACCATTTATTCAAGCTTTTCGATTCTTACGTAAAACTTACAGACAGCGACAGCGAATTTTGTAAACCCTATTTTGAGCTACGTTCTGTCACCAAGAACAACATTGTTGAAGAGGAAAATCGAGTCCCCAAGCATTTGTATTTCCTTATCAATGGTTTTATGCGTTTGTTTTATTATGATGAAAATGGAGATGAAATCACCACATTGATTGCTTCTCCCAACCAATTCGTCACCTCTTTCACCCATTTTATCCATGAAACAAAATCGAATGAAAATCTCGAGTGTATTACGAATTGTGAGTTTTATCAAATCGAAAGAAGCAAATTGGTTGAATTGATTGATCAAAATGAAAACTTCAAAAAATTGAGTCTTGTGATTTTTGAAAAATCGGTAGCCACCAATCAAATCAGAGCCAATGACTTTGCTACACTTACCGCGGAGTTGAGATATAAAAAATTGATTGAACAACAGCCTGAAATTGTTCAAAATGTACCAATCCAATACATCGCTTCTTACTTAGGCATAAAACCACAAAGCTTAAGTAGAATTAGAAAGCAGATCGTTATTAATGCGAATTAAGGGTTAAAAAACATTGAGGTCATACGTTATAAAAATTTATTTATGGCCAACGCTTACTCCTAACGAAAGATTTGAACGCAGCGGTAGAAATGTATGATGTAAGAGGTAAGAGGTATGAGGAATTGAGTGTGTAGAATCTGAAATCATCTTTTATTCTCTTACATACATCTTACATCATACATCTTACATCATACATCATTTTCATTCGTCTTGGATTAAGCAGAAGAAAAAGTTTTTTTATTTCTTTTTTTCAAAAAAAGAAATGCCAAAGAAAAAGAATTAGCCCATAAATTGCATTTCTGTAAAAGAAATAAGGAAATAGCAAATTCAAATTCGCTTTTAAACATACGTTTAGAACTGACCATAATAAATTTAAACTCTTAATTCGCATTATTAACAAATGTTAAGTGAGACTGGAATCACTTATTTTAAATTAGCATCGGATTTATCACCTTATAAACTGAAAGGCTATGTTAGCATTTGTTCAACAGTATCTCATTACCGTTATTTCTGCACTCAGTATTATGAGTGTCGTATTTGTAATTTTCTGGGTAATATTCGGTCAAAAACTTAGAAGCAGAAAAATTCAACTGTCCAAAAGGGCGGGTTGGACACAAATTAAAGGAGAAATAGGAGCAACATTTATCTCCTTTCTAGGTGGTACGGGATTTTCTATTCTTTTATTATCATTGAATGATGTTGGAGTGACCAAGTTTTACATCGAAACGGGAAAATATGGCGCATGGTATGAGGTGTTGGTATTTATCACGATGCTTATTGTCTCCGACACTTGGTTTTATTGGAGTCACAGAGCCATGCACCATCCAAGTATTTACAAGTATGTACATGCCTTACACCATAAAAGTTTGGACGTAAATCCCTATACATCTAGTTCATTTCACTTGATAGAGTCTTTATGGCTAACCGTTTGGGTACTACTTTTAGCCTTGGTTATGCCTATTTCCATCACCATGTTAGGCATTATGCAAGTGGTTGGCACGTTCAATAATTTGAAGTCGCATTTGGGATATGAATTTTTCCCCCAATTTTTTAGGGTTTCACCATTTAATATGCTTGTTACAGCAACAAATCACAGCCTTCACCACACCCAATACAATGGCAATTTTAGCTTGTTTTTTCGTTTTTGGGACATTGTTTGTGGGACAGAATTAAATGCGACAGAAAGTACATTTAACGAAATTCATCACAGGAAAAATGCGACAATCATTGATAACACGAAATACAGAACATTAGTAATTGATCAATTGGTGAAAGAAACACCAGATACAGTTTCGGTCTATTTTAAACCTGAAGACATCGCTTTTTACCATTATCATGCAGGTCAATACCTTACTTTACATGTAAAAGTTGGCGGCAAAACCTATCATCGCTGCTTTTCTTTAAGTTCATCTCCCAATGTGGATGATTTTTTAAGAATAACCGTGAAGCTAAAAGGGGAAGTGTCGCATTATTTTTATCATACTGCCAAAATAGGTGATACCCTTGAGTCCCTTTTACCTGTGGGCGATTTTACATTTTTACCCAATAAGAACCGTGAAAATCATTATGTCATGGTTGCTGGTGGTAGCGGAATTACTCCCTTGTTTAGTATGATGAATCAAATGCTTTTGTTGGAACCTAAAAGCAAAGTGACCTTACTTTATGCCAACAGAAGTGAAGAAAATATCATCTTCCAAAAAGAATTATATCAATTGGCTCATGAATACCCTCAATTGGAATACAAGGATTTTATTTCCAGAAACAAGCGAATAGGGAAAAGTGATTTAAGTGCTTACCAGAACGCATATTATTACATTTGTGGGCCAGATGCCTTGAAAAAAGAAACCATACAACATTTAAAAGAATTAAAGATTAATAAGTCCCAAATTAATATAGAGCATTTTGCCGACGGCTATACCCCTTGGTTTGGACTATTTAAAGGACTTACATCCTGATAAACTTGGGCTTTTTATAAGCTTGAAATAGTCTTTTTTATGCTCACATCATTTTATTAGATTTGCGTATAATTCTTTGGAGCTTTAGATGAAGGTACATATTTTGAACGGGGATTACCTCCAAGATACTTTACAAGCAGAAAATGCTTTGATTGTACGGGAAATGTTCGTGGAGGGGCCTATTAAAGCCGATTCTTGGGAAGCATTTTTCAATAAAAGAGCCGATTATTTAGAAAAAACCTATTCGATTCCTGTTGATGAATACCAAAAAAAATCGATATCCGAATTCAAAAAAATGCAACAAATTGCGAATCACTCGGAAGTGTATCTTTGGTTTGATTACGACCTCTTTTGTTTTGTGAACCTTCTCTTCGTTTTACAACTACGTATCAAAAATAAAACATTGAAATTATTCCTCATTCGTCCTTTGCGAAAAAGATCTTTTCGAATTTGGAATGGGTTTGGTCAACATACCAAAGGCGAATTAATGCAGGCTTTTTCAAAAAAAAACGCTCTTAAATCAAAAGATGTGAAAGATCTTCTGCACCTGTGGAAAAAGTTGGGCAAAAAGCCTGGGTTAAAGCATCATCGACTCATTCCTTTTTTACAAAAACATCTAGAGGATTATTCGGTATTTTCACTATCAAATAAAATAGAAGCCCGTTGGGGTTTTACGGAAGGGCAAATCAAACGGATATTGACTAAATCGATTAGAGATTAAAAAAAGCAATAATGAAAAACCAATTAAACCAATCGATTGAGCAAGGAATATCCTATTTGGAGGATCATCAATTACCTAATGGTGAGTTTTTATTTTACATGTCGGGAGATGATGCGATGCAAAGCTGGAATTTGCCCGAAAGTAGTGTCTTTCCTTCAGCTTTGATTGGTAATTGTTTATTAGGCTTAAAAAAAAGGGATAAAGTAGAACAAATTCTCTTGAATACCGCTAATTTTTTGAGATATCAAATGGATAGAGGGGGTCTTTGGAATCATTATACCATTCTTCATCGTTTTAGAAATTTATGCCCAAATGATATTGATGATACGGCATGTGTCTCGGATTTTTTAAAATCTATGAAGTTTGATTTTCCCATGGAACGCAATGAACAATTGATCTTGGATAACCGCCGAAGGGATGGCTTATATTATACCTGGATCACCTTTAGATTTCAACTGAATAAAAATGTAGTTTATTGGTATTATGCCGCTAAAGAATTAAAAAACCTCATAAAAAGTCTTATTTTCTGGACTAAGGTTGAGAGTTCAAGATATGATGTGGATGCGGTTGTTAATGCCAATGTCTTGTATTACTTAGGAAAAAGAAAAGAGACAGATGCTATTATTCATCATTTAATTCATGTTATCAAAGAAAATAAGGAGGACAATTGTGATAAATGGTACCGAAATCCATTGATAGTCTATTATTTTATATCAAGAAATTTTTATGTGGGTATCCATGAATTAGAAGAAATACAAGCTGATATGATCAATAGAATATTATCAACTTGTCAAAAAAATGGGTCTTTTGGTGAATCTGAATTCGAAACCGCATTCGCTGTTTCATCGTTAATTTTTCTTGATTACCATGGGCCTGAGCTCGAAACCGGAATAAATCATTTAATAAAAACGCAATCAGAAAGGGGAAATTGGAAAAGGTGGGCCATTTATTATACGGGTATAAAAAAAACTGCTAGTTTTGGATCCGAAGAATTAACCACCGCTTTTTGTTTAGAGGCTTTGGGGCTTTATGAAAATTACAGGCCTAATAAATAAAGCGAATATTAATTTTCAAAACTTAGGTAATCCTTTTGAAGCGCATCATTAAAAGCACATTCTTCACCAATAGTTTAAGTTTCACGGGGAAAAATACCACATGAAAAAGGATTAAAGTAAGGCATATTGGGTTGTCAAAACTACAAGAAAGTATTAGCGAAAAAGGCAATAGAATTTGATAATAGTCACTCAAAAAAATATGCCAAGGCTTATCGTTGGGAACAAGAACAAAAATTACTTGCTGATTAAGTTTTTTGTATCCAAGAAGTATGATGGCATAAAAAGCAAGTGCAAGAAATGGAAGCCAATGACCTAGAGTAATTAATAGGATAAAAAGCGTAGCCACTTCCATAATCGTAATCAGGGTTTCGGCAGGTTTGATGGATGCAACTTGCCTGCTGGTGGCAAAGGTTGGATGATTGATGGATAGGTCATTTTCTCTATCCCAAAATTGATGCCATAAAATACCCCGAAGTCCATAAAGAAGGGACCAAAATCCTATGAGTGATAACCAAAAAACATCTAATTCTTTGTTCATTTGTTGAGTCATAGAGGTAACGATGAATAAACTAACGAACAAATGTGCTCCGCTCGCATCAGCAAGAACACCTAAAAGACCTCTGTTTTTTAAACGAAAAGGGGGAATGGAGTATAGAATAAAAGCCATATGTGCTGACAAATACAAACAGAGCGAAAGAATGTCATCAATAAAAAAAAAGCAAAAGATAATGTTTATAAGAAAGGAAAGCCCTAATAATACCTTTCTTTTGAATGGGCTAAAGGATTCTAGTCTATTTGATTTCTTGCTGGCTAAGTCGAAAGTCAAATCGGTGTAATCGTTTAAAATACTTACGAAAATGGCACCCAATGCAATAGCAAGTATTAAAAATAATAACCAAATAAAGTGGGCAATTATATTTTCATGATAATGATTAACCGTCATGTAGCCAACAACTAGCAGGGGAACTATTTTGGGCTCCCACCAATCAATTGCCCTAAATAGAGAAGGAATTTTCATTTAAATTAAGATATATCTGCCTTATGTAAGCGTTTGTTCTGTAAAACCTTACTTACTAGTTGACAAAATATAGTAAAAGAATACTTTGGGTAATCGGAAAACGCCTTTACCATGAAAGAAAGTGATTTTCTTACATCCTTATCCCTTATGAAAGTTTCTTTTGAAACATTCATTAAATTCAAAATATATTCTTTCTCTAGAATTTTTATTTCTGATAGGGATAAAAGTGGTTTGTTTCTTTTTATGAGATTCAAATTATCTTGGACAAGTAATCGTAAAACTTCCAATTTGTTTCTTCCATCGTAAATATTGTCGCCATTTACATTTTTTTTCCACAAAGGCTCTGTGGTATAGCCTGCTTTGATGTGGTCGTTGAATATAATATCCATTAGCATACACCAATCATCAGCAATTTTCATATTTTCATTCCACCCTCTTTTCTTTAAAGCCTCAGCTCGTATCAATAAAGAAGAAGAAGGGGAAGCACATCCCACAAGGTAAATTTGCCTTAAATCTTTTGTTTCTAAATTTACCCAGACATTTCCTGTTCTAGGTAAATGAGAAGGAAGGTGTTGATACTTTGAAAGAAATTCAAAATAGTTTCCTCTATCGTGTTGTTGCTGCCAGTTGGCAAAAACAAAGTCTAATTGGTGTTCTTCAATGGAGACAATCATTTTTTCCAGAAAATGTTCTTCCCAACTATCATCCGAATCCAAGGATGCAATAAATGTACCTGTAGCATGTTTTAACCCTTCGTTGCGGGCAGAAGCTTGGCCTCCATTCGCTTTGAAAATATACATGGCTTCAGGAAAAGTGGCTATTAATTTTTGGGTGTCATCAGTTGACCCATCATCAACAACAATGAGTTCAATATTGGTATAGGTTTGATTAAGTACACTTTTTATGGCATTTCCGACCACATTTATGCGATTATACGTAGGAATGATAACAGAAATTAAAGGAGTACTATTCATGAATCAATGAAATTATTTTTTTTGCAAAGTCAATTTCTGGATTGACTTTTATTTTTGTCTTAATGAAACTAGCAGCTGCTAATCCGATTTCTTCCCACCCATGTCGTTTTTCCCAAGCTCTTTCTAAGGTTTCTTCAAAACTACTTTCTGTGGCGTCACCGATAAATCCAGTTACTCCATCTTCAACAAGTTCCTGTGTCCCACCTGCCCTAGTAGCAATAACGGTTCTTCCTGCTGCCATCGCTTCCAAAATAACCAATGGCATTCCCTCGCTTCTTGATGGTAGCACCAAAGCATGATGATCTAACCATATTTGTTCAATATCGTTTTGGAATCCTAAAAACGTCACATTTTTTAAATTTAACAAATTAGCCATTGCCAGAAGTCCTTCTTTGTCAGGACCTGATCCAATGAGTGATAAATGTAGATTTCGTTTTTTCCATTTATCCTTCGCCAATATTCTGAAAAGAATATCCTGTCCTTTGTCAATAATAAATAGACGTCCAATTAGGGTAATATTAAATCCAAAATCAGTGCTTGGGTAGGGGATTAAATTTGTACTTAGTTTATTGGGGTTAAAAATAATTTCTGAATTATTAAAACGGAAACCAAATTGTTCTTCTGTTAAAATTTGATTGTGATTAGAGACAAAAAGACATTTTTTGGCATTTTTAAATACCCTGATCATGTATTCCCGGTCATTTGGAGGAGGCCAGAAAAAATCAACCGCTTTTTGGGAGATAATGACATAATCAATCTGATGTTTTAAGCATAAGTTCCCATAAGCTAGACCATCAAAATTGATACCTTGAGAAATAATTACGAGTTTTGGTTTCTGCTTTTTGATGAACTTTTCAAATGCATCTAAATTGGCTTTGTAATTAGGTGTAATCAGTTTATGAAAGGCTTTGAGGGCCCCCTCTACAATTCGATGATAGTTTTTTTTCAGCGCATAAAATGCCACATTAGCGCTTTTTAATTGAGCGATTCTATTGTGCGTAAAATTGATACGTTCTTTTAAAACAGTGATCGAAAATCCTTCTTTTTGTAAATAGGGAATACTCAAAGCCCATAATTCTTCACTACCACCCCAATCGTCTAGAATGGTAGTAACAATAGCAATATGCTTATTCCTTTGTTTCATCTTGGTATATTTCAGGTGTCAAGGAAGATTTATTCTTAAATAATTTAGCATAATCTCCTGAAGCGGCAATAAGTTCATTGTGCGTGCCTTCTTGTGAAATTTTACCATTAGACATCACATAGATATAATCGGCATGTTTAACAGCCGAAACGCGATGGCTTATTATCAGAACACCCCGGTTGCCTATATACGTTCGGAAGTCGTTAAAAATCTCCTGTTCAGATTTTGCATCCAATGCACTTGTGGCTTCATCAAATATGATAAATTGTGACTTACTGTACAAGGCACGAGCGATGGCAAGTTTTTGCCATTGCCCAATGCTTACTTCTTTGCCATTTTCAAACATACGGCCCATCATTGTATCATAGCCTTCAGGAAATTCTTGTACAAAATCATGTGCTCCAGATTTTTTCGCTGAATCCAGGATAAAATCATGGTTAACATCAGAGGTAATATTACCAAAGCGAATATTTTCAGTAACACTCATGTGATACTTAATGAAATCTTGAAAAACGACACTTATTTGTTTTCTAAAATCGACAGCTTGAAAATTTTTAATATTTTCTCCACCTAATTTAATTGCTCCTGATGTGGGGTCATAAAGTCTGGATAATAATTTTATTAAAGTAGTTTTTCCTGAACCATTAAGTCCTACCAGAGCGACCACTTTCCCAGCAGGTATTTTTAAATGGATATTTGTTAAGGTAGGTTTTTCAGCATGAGGATAGGTAAAGTTGACATTTTCCAGTGTAAGATCTGGATGATTGGTGGGAATAGCTAAAGGGTTTACAGGATCTTTTAATTCATTTTCCAAATCAAACAAATCAAAAAAATAGCCAAGAAAAATATTATTTTGATACAAGGAAGATATACCTCCTGTGAGCGTTTGCATAATGTTAAATAATTGAGGAATTATGACCAAAAAAATAGCAATGTCCCCAATAGAAGAGTTTCCTTTAAATGCGCCATTGGAAATATAAGCAACGCAGCTGAACATTCCTGTCACAGCTAATGCATTGGTTATTGTTTCATTGATGTTACTTTTTTTATTGATGCGAAACTTTTCCTCCAATAAATTCAATCGAATATCCAAGTACTTGCTCCTAATAAAATTTCCTAGATTGTAGGCCCTTATTTCTTTAGCGGCAACATCTCCTGTAATGAGTGTACTTAAGTATTCTGATTTTCGTTCTAAAGGCGTCTTAATCATCTGCCATTCATATAATCTAACGGCAAATTTTAAACGAACGAAAAGAGTTGGTAAAATGAAGAGTGCTAATAAGGGTATTAAAATCCAACTAATGGATATCAGAACTGTTCCCAAAACCATTAGCATGAGTAAATTTTTAGTGATGGTAAATAAATCCATCATGATGGCAACAGGTCTTTCTGGACCTGCACTTTTAGCTCTATTTAAAGTATTGAAATACGTGGGACTTTCATAATAAGAAAGATCTAGTTCCACAGCGATAGAATGAATTTTATCATCCACATATGCGCTTATTAAAGCCGCTTGTTTTTGTGTAATATAAGTGGATATTGCTTTTAAAATGATGGATATAATTGTTGCTATTCCAGCAGTAGTAAGATAAATTATGGCAAGTCCTGTTTTCTCTTGTCTATCTGGTGCGGCAATAATATCGATCAATAATTTAAAGGCATACAAAGACCCCAAAAAAATACCACTCTCAAGAATCATGAGTAACAAAGGAAAAATAGCCTTACCCTTTGTGATGGACCAGATGAGATGAATGGTTCTCTTTAATTTGAGTGCATCTCTAAATTGATGAAGTTTTAGAACAAAATTCCGCATTAAGTTTGCTTTTAATTAATCATCCTAAATAATCCCAGTCCTCTAAAAATTAGAGGGCTTTCCCATTGATTCATCGTTAAAGCATGTTAGATTATGGGTAGAACATAGATTTACTCTGCAAAAATACTGCTTTTCTATTAACAATAATTGTGTGACTTAATTGTTTGTGTATTAGAGTTGGGAATTCCAGAATTTGAGGGCCATTTAAGGCCAATTTTTCTAATAATACCAATAAATGAAGGATCACTTGTAAAAGCTTTTCGACTAGCTTGATCGAGAAGAGGGTAAAACGCACAGATTTTCCAACTTAATTCATATAAATAACAATATTTTCACCACTTAAATGCAGAGAAAAGTCGTAATTGGATAATGCCTTAAAAAACGATTTTGAACTTCCCTTTCGTAAATTATCGTGTAATTCTATAATGATGACTTTAGTTTTGCCCAACCATTTTTCAAAATTACTTTCAAATAATTCTCTTTCAGACCCTTCAATATCTATTTTAAGAATATCTATTTGATCCAAGTCGAATTGTTCCATTAATTGATCAATTGTATATGCTTTAACCGTATCTTTGGTTGGATTTAATGACTCTTCAATCATAAAGCCCCAACTACCATACCCAAAGTCCTTGATTACAATATTTGTATCTTTGTTCCAAACGGCTCCTTTCAAACAAAAAATATCACTGTAGTTTTTGGTGTTCTTTTGGAGAAATTCAAAATTAGTAGCATCTGGTTCAATAGAGATAATTTTGGCGTTCGGAAATTTGTTTTTAAAATAAAAAGCGGCGAATCCAACATTTGCCCCACAATCAATGATTACCTTTGGTTCAAAATCATAGGTAATAGAGTATTCTCCATTTAAGAATACTTGATAAAATATAGGAAAGTCGAACGTATTGTTTCTTATTAATAAGGGTTGAGAAAATGCAGAACTTGAAAATGATATAATTTGGTTTTTAAAAAAATATTTTTTCACTAAAAGTAAGATGCCTTGGAAACCAAATAATTTAACACATAAGTAAAGTTTTTTAATTCGACCATTTGATATCATAAGGATTTTGGTTTGGCAATTTAAAGTATCATTCGTTCACTAATTTATTTTAAACTTACTACAAAAGTTTTATAAAATTTTATCAATTCTTAATATATGGAACAAGCCATTGGAATAAAAGACAAACAACTCATCTCATTAGACGGAAAAGTGCTGCAAGATGAAATTAAGGGTCTCATCATTCATCGAACTCCGCCCATTGAAGATGAACGCGGCGAAGTAGTGGAAGCTTACAGGCCTAGTTGGAATATCAGTTCTGAACCTATGGTTTATGCTTATGCTGCAACCATTAGACCTCAAGCCATTAAAGGATGGGTAATGCACAAATTGCAGGATGATCGTATTTTTGTGAATCGGGGAGTTCAATTATGGGCATTTTTCGATAACAGAGAAGATTCGCCAACCTATAAAAAATTCATGAAAATTACCGTTTCTGAAAGGAATAGAGCGCTAATCATTATTCCCATTGGGGTTTATCACGCGGTAAAAAATATAGGTACCGAGGAGGCTCAATTCATGAATTTTCCAACAAGGCCCTACAATAGAGAATCTCCTGATAAGTATAGACTACCACTAAAAAATGATTTGATTCCATTTGATTTTAGCAATGATGGGCAATAATTCACCTCTTGTAACCGTCATTATTGCCACGTATAATTCCCCATTTACTTTACGTTTTGCTATTCAAAGTGTATTAAACCAAGATTTTCAAGACTTTGAGGTTTGGGTGATAGGTGATCAATGTCCTGAGGATTATGGCAGTTTTGTCGATGAATTGAAAGATGAAAGGTTGCATTGGTACAACCTTCCCAAAAATACCGGATCTCAATCTGGCCCTAATAACGAAGGCTTAAAAAGAAGTCGAGGGAAATACATTGCCTATCTTGGTCACGATGATTTGTGGTTTCCCAATCATTTGAGCAGTTTGGTTCGTTTTTTGGAGGAAACAAATGCCGATTTAGTGCATAGCCTCGCAGCCTTGATAAATCCTTTAGGAGCGTATCAAGTTGTTGGACCTCCTTCCAATGGAAGAAATTATAGCAATTGCCATGTTCCTCCTTCTTCATGGTTACATAAAAAAAGCCTGAAGGAGGACTGTGGGTTTTGGAATTTGCCAGAATTGCTCATTGTTGGCGTAGATCAAGACTATTTGAATAGAGTTGCCATGGCGGGCAAGAATATTCAATTTTGTCACAAGATAATGGTGTTAAAATTTGTATCCCATGTTTGGAGTTTGTATTCCAAAAAAGACAACTTTCCTCAGCCCATTTATTTGGAAAGAATGGAAAAGGACCCGAATGGCTTAAAGGAGGAAATTTTGTTGGATTTGGCAGCTAGGTTTTCCATGACCTTTTTTGAGTGGAAATCTGTTTCATCAAATTTAATCGTTTTATTGGCCAATATTTTCACTCCATTGAAGTACCGCTACCGTAATAATTGGCCTTTTAAACAATTATTTGTTTATTTTTTCCAAAGAACAAGAAGAAAATTCAGAAAATTGAGAGGATTAGAAAGCTAACTGTTGGATATTTTCGCGCTATTTTGAATGATTGGTTTTATACCTCGATGGAGTGATCATTTTTTTCTCCAAAAATACCCGATTAAAGTAACTTAGCGTTTCAAAGCCACAATCAAAAGATATTTGACTAATGGTTTTCTCTGTTTGGGTCAACATTCGGCAGGCTTCATTGATTCTTAACTCATTTAAATAATTGGAATAGGTTTTACCTGTGGCCTTTTTAAAAAACTTGCAAAAATTACTTTCTGTTAAATGGATCAAATCTGCCACTTCTTTTAGGCTTATTTTTTGGTAAAAATTATTTTGAATAAATACACAAACCTTATTGATCCGCATTTCACTTTTCTTTGAAACGACATTGTGAAAGGTATTGGGTGCTATCAATGTGCTTTGTTTTTTCGACAAATCGTCTAATAAGGAAATCAACCGAATGACTCTATCCACCCCTGAGCTCTCGGTTAAGGAAATCATTTTAGCACCAATTAGTACATCCGCCTCGAATCGCATTCCTCTTACAGATGATTCCAGCATATTTTTAATCAGTATACTTTCATGAAATTCCACAAACGGTGAGATGAATTCCTTGGAAAACTGGATCACGACAGCCTCTGCATATTCCTTTTCGTTAGGTTTACTTGACCAAGTATGTGGCAAATTATTTCCCAATAAAACGAGATCTCCTTCATCAAATGGTTCATAGGAATTACCAACTATTCTAAAGCCATTACCCTTTAGAATATACGTCAATTCATACTCCGGATGATAGTGCCATTTGAATTCAAAAAAGGGCACTTGAAAACGATAAGCGTAAAAGCTAGAGTGGCCTTTTTCAGATCGGATGTCTTCTAATTTTGCTTTCATGGCATAATATTAACTTATTCTATGAATTAAATTTAATTAAATTTCAGTATAGTGTTATAATTGGACAAATTAATGGTAATTCATTCTCCAGGTACTGAATAATTTTGAAAACAAAAAAATGAATAAAATGGAAAACTTGCCAATATCCATATCCGAATTCCTTGACATGCCTTATTCGCTGACTCAGGATCAAATTGATTTTTATCAAAAAAATCGATACATAAAATTAAAAAACGTCTTAAACGCTGAAACGCTTCAGTTCTTTAACGAGGCCATTACAAAACAGGTAAATGCCATGAATAAAGAGCAAACGGCGCTTGAAGAGAGATCTACTTACGGAAAAGCCTTTTTGCAATTATTTAATTTATGGGTAGAAAATCCGATTGTCAAAGAATTGATTTTTAGCAAACGATTGGCCAAAATCGCCTCTGATTTATTAGAAGTGAACGGCGTCCGTTTATACCACGATCAAGCTTTGTTCAAAGAAGGGGGCGGAGGCATAACTCCTTGGCATGCAGATCAATATTATTGGCCATTAGAGACGGACAAAACCGTTACCGCTTGGATACCCTTGCAAGCAACACCTTTGGAAATGGGACCACTAGAATTTAGTGCCGGAAGTCATAGCATAGTGGAAGGAAGAGAATTAGAAATTGGAGACGAAAGCGAAGAATTGATTCAAAAGAAGTTGAGGGTAACCGATTTCAAGCATGTTATTGAAGCTTTTGATTTGGGTGAAATTAGCTTTCATTCAGGCTGGGTGTTTCATAGAGCGGGTGCCAACGTGACAAATGACATGAGAAAAGTAATGACCATCATTTACATGGATAAAGACATGCTACTCAAAGATCCAGATAATAAAAATCAAGTAAATGATTGGAATACTTGGTGTCCTGGTGCAAAAATTGGAGAAATTATCAACTCGCCAATTAATCCTATTTTATACTCAAATGAATAGAAAAGATAGGAGATTCAAGGGATGGCTTTTTGGTCATTTTTTCAAGCTCTTTAATTTGAATTTACGTATATCAAAAATGAAAAAATACATTCTAGCCGCCCTTTTAATGACTACAAGCAATGTCGTTTGGGCACAAAAAAATAATGCAAACCATCCGAAAGGTGAAATCATTTACCACGTGTGCCAACGTAGTTTTTATGATAGCAATGGAGATTTGAATGGGGACCTAAACGGATTGCGTCAAAAGTTGGATTACCTGCAAGAATTAGGGGTTACCTCCATTTTGCTATTACCGCTTTATGAAGCAGATTGTTACCATAATTATTTTGCGAATGATTTTCAGAAAATCGATCCTGAATTCGGTACAATGGAAGACTATCTTGCATTGGTCAAAGACGTCCATAAAAGAGGAATGAAAATTTACATGGACATGGAGACCCAATATGTGACATCCCAACATTTGTGGTGGAAAGATGCGGTTGGAAACCTCAACTCAACTTATAGCGATTTCATTTTGTTTGATGATGCAAAACATCAAATTCCATCAACGATGGTATTTGGTTTAAGGGAACTAAAAAGTTTTGATGGAAAGATCATTACGGCAACAACGGTTAACCTAAAGAGTCCGAAGGTATTGGATTACAACATCAAATTGTTTTCTTTTTTTGCTGACCCCAATCATGACGGTAAATTTAACGATGGGGTAGATGGATTCAGGCTAGATCATGCGATGGATCATTTGGACGGCAAACCAAGCTTAACGAATCTTTTTACAGAATTTTGGAAACCTTTAATTGCCGAAATCAAAAAGGTTAACCCCCAGTTAACCATTGTTGCGGAGCAAGCGGATTGGAATGACTATGGATTTGAATATTTTGAAAAAGCAACGGTAGATAGGATGTTTGGCTTTGGATTAAGGAAGGCTATTTTATCTTTTGACAAACAACAATTAATACAAAATGCGGATATTATATTAAATAAAACCCCCAAAGGGAAAGACCAATTGATTTTCATTGATAACCACGACTTAGATCGATTTGCTTCTTTGGAAAGTAACATCGAAAAGCAAAAGGCTGCTGCGGCATTAATGCTTCTAATTGGTGGAATTCCGAGTATCTATTACGGTCAAGAGATTGGAATGCGGGGGAAAGAATATTCTTTTAGTGGCACAGATGGAAATGATATTGGCAGAAGGGAAGCATTTGATTGGTATCAATCGGGGGATGGGAAAGGAATGTCATTTTGGTATAAAAATACAGGAGAATGGTGGACAAAGGCTAATCTTAAACCGAATGACGGGATTTCCTTAGAGGAGCAAAAAAAGGATCCCAATTCATTATTTCAATTTTATAGAAAGATCATTGATATCAAACAAAAGGATAGAGCATTGGCCATTGGGGCCTACGAGAATGTTCAAAATGACAATAACCAGGTGTTTACTTTTTTTCGAAAAGATGCCAATAGCAAGGTCTTAGTTTCAGTGAATTTATCAGATAAATCCCAAGAATTTGTTTTTAAAGAGTTCAAGCATTCAGCCCAAAATTTATTGGATAAAGCTCAAGCATTGCAACAAAAAAACACGTTAAAACCATATCAAATTTCGATTTGGAAAATTAGGTAATACAAAATTCTGAGTGACAGTAATAAATACTTTTTTACACAAAAATCAACTCAATACCATGAAAACACCTTATAATAAATTTCTTTACGTGGGATTTATACTATTGGGAATCTATCAAACTTTTTTCACCAACGATTATTTGCAAGCGGCAAGTTCTCTTGGCATTGGAATGGCATTTGATCCCTTTAATCCAGAATTAAAATGGAATGACCGTCCATTTTGGCAAAAAGCCGTGCTCGTTCTACATCTTAGTATCGTAGCAGTATTGTTTGGATATGGTGTAGGAATAAATGCTAAATAAACGTTTTGGTATAGGATTGAAGCTTTAATTGTATCAACGAATTGAGGAAATCAGAAAAAGGCATGGAGGATCTTTGCATTAGATGGTCTCTAGCATACAGTGAATGGTATCCTTCAGTTGAATCCTATTTTACTGAAAAGCAAGCTTTGATCGTTCGAATGGGAATCGATTTTTTAGGAAAATAAATTTCTTTTTTTGATAAAAATGCAGTTATTTCAGGAATGAAGCAGATTTTCATCAATATTCCGGTAAGTGATTTAGAGAAATCAGCCCAATTTTATGTGGCGTTAGGATTTTCTATCAATCCCATGTTTACCGATGTAAATCAAACGTGTCTAGTTTATTCCGATTCCATTTATGTTATGCTTCAGACCGGCGCCTTTTCTAATGCGTATTTGAAAAAACTGCCGATAGAAGCCAGTAAACACCAAATTCCTTCCTATACTTTACCTGTTGAAAACATAGAAAAAGTAAATGAAATGGTGGAAAACGGTCTCAATGCCGGGGGGAATGAACCCCTTGCAGCTTTAACTGAAACGTTTATGTATTTGAGAAGTATTGAAGATGTGGATGGCTATTTATGGGGAATTATGTGCTTGGATTTGGATAAATTTCAATCAACCAAAATCAATTAGCTATCCTCAAGGCAAATTCAATTTCTTTTTTTCTTTAACTGCATAATCCACTGCTCTGGCGGTTAGAGCCATGTAGGTTAGCGATGGATTTTGAGTAGAAGTAGAAGTCATGCAAGAGCCGTCTGTCACAAATACATTTTTACAATGATGCATTTGGTTAAAAGCATTTAACATGGATGTTTGGGGATCTTTACCCATGCGTACGCCTCCCATTTCATGGTTCTCATTTCCGGGTAAACGCTTGGTATCAATTGGCTGAATATGGGTAAATCCTGCCGCCTCGTACATCTCGGTGAATTGTTGATGAAAATCTTTTAGCATCTTTTCATCGTTGTCGTCATAAGCGATGGAAACCCTTAGTTGTGGAATTCCGTATTTGTCTTTTAATTCGGTATCCAATTGTACCGTCGAATGCGCCTTTGGGATTGTTTCGCCCATCATGCCCACATTGATGTGCCAATTACCCAATTTTTTACCTATTAATTCATTCTTTAGGGACTCGCCAAAAAGTGATTTATCTGTGTCTAGCATTCGAGAAGCGGAAAGATTACTCGCATAACCTCTTAAAAAATCTGTTTCTTGTTGGTAGACATTTCTGAACCGCGGCAGGTAACCCGAAGTGGGCCTTTTGCCAGTTGTTTGATAACCCAATAAACCCTCGTATTCTGCCGTAATCCTTCCTCGATAACTATGAAAAGCCATGTGCGTGCCCAATATGCCAGAATCATTGCCAAGTCCATTTGGAAAGCGGGATGAGATAGAATTCAATAAAATTAAATTGGTCGCCAAAGGAGAAGCATTCACAAAAATAACAGAAGCAAAATATTCTTCCATTTCATGCGTCAAGGCATTTACTACTCGAACACCAATCGCTTTGTTTTTCTTTTCATCATAAATAATGGAATGCGCGACAGAATGTGTTTTCAAGGTTAAATTGCCCGTTTGATAAGCAGCAGGTAAAGTAGCGGAATTGCTGCTAAAATAGCCTCCATAAGGGCAACCTCGTTCACAAAGCGTTCGGTTTTGGCATTGACTTCTACCAACGGAGTTGTGTATTTTGTCTGCCTGACTTAAATTCGCTGTTCGCGCGATGATGACATGTCGGTCTGGGTATTTATTTTTTACTGCTTGCCCAAAGTGTTTTTCCACACATGATAGTTCATAGGGTTTGATAAAATCCCCGTCGGGCAGTGTTTCTAGGCCATCTTTATTGCCTGAAATTCCCACAAATTTCTCCACATGACTATACCATGGCGCTAAATCTTTGTACCGAATGGGCCAATCGACCGCAAAACCATCTCTGGCAGGCCCTGTAAAATCAAAATCGCTCCAACGTTGGGTGTGGCGCCCCCATAAAAGAGATCTTCCACCCACCTGATAGGCTCGAATCCAGTCGTAGGGTTTATCTTGGATATAGGCTTGTTCTTCATCTTTGGCTAAAAAGTGAGCTGTAGCTTCTGAAAAAATAAAATTTTTGCTGGCAATTTTATATTCCTTTTTTATTTCAAGAGGCACTTGTCCGCCATGAGGAAAATCCCAAGGTTGATGCATGGCGGTTGGGTAGTCGACTACATGTTTGACGTCTCTTCCTCGATCCAACAATAGTGTTTTGAGTCCTTTTTCGGTAAGTTCTTTGGCTGACCAGCCTCCACTGATTCCAGAGCCAATCACGATGGCATCAAATGTTTGTTTATCCTTTATGCTCATATTTAAAGCCAATATTTTGAAAAGTTGTTTGCAAAATGCGGAAGTGCAATTTCAGGCTCTTGTATTTCAGGATGCCAAAGCTTTTCCCATTCAAAACTATAATAACCCCTAT
>Ga0114962_10000191_pt1 | contig 52356 bp, 59 predicted proteins | sample C_130820_MF_Meta_FD_87017 | JGI IMG/M metagenome (GOLD analysis project Ga0114962, IMG submission 87017) | Freshwater microbial communities from Lake Croche, Canada to study carbon cycling - C_130820_MF_MetaG | ecosystem: Environmental > Aquatic > Freshwater > Lake | place: Lake Croche, Canada... | reverse complement strand
TCATAAATTAAGATATAAGGATTTTGCATTTCAGCTTCCATCTTTTCGCTGTTTGTAACGAAGTAAGGAGAAACGTATCCACGATCAAATTGCATCCCTTCTACTACATCTACTGTCGTATCTGTACCTTTTGCTTCTTCTACAGTGATCACACCTTCTTTGCCTACTTTGCTCATGGCAAGGGCAATTAATTTTCCAATTTCATTGTCATTGTTCGCAGAGATAGAAGCCACTTGCTCAATCTTTTTAGAGTCGTTTCCAACTGTTTGAGACTGTGCTTTTAAACTTGCTACCACTTTTTCAACCGCTTTATCGATACCACGCTTCAAATCCATTGGATTGGCTCCAGCAGTCACGTTTCTTAAACCTTCGCTAATGATAGCTTGTGCTAAAACAGTAGCAGTTGTAGTTCCATCACCTGCTTGATCAGCGGTTTTGCTTGCTACTTCTTTTACCATTTGCGCACCAATATTTTCGATAGGATCTTCTAAGTCAATTTCTTTTGCTACAGAAACACCATCCTTAGTAATAGAAGGTGATCCGAATTTCTTTTCAATAACAACGTTACGACCTTTTGGTCCTAAGGTTACTTTTACGGCGTTGGCTAAAGTGTCAACCCCTTTTTTCATTTTATTTCTCGCTTCTAAGTCGAAAAAAATCATTTTAGACATATAAACTTATTTTATTTCGTTAATTAATAGTTCTAGTTACTTTAACAATTATACAATTGCTAAAATATCGCTTTCGCGCATGATCAATAAATCTTGACCTTCAATTTGAATTTCTGTTCCAGCGTATTTACCGTATAAAACGTTATCGCCTACTTTTACAGTTACGGGTTCGTCTTTTTTACCTGTTCCAGCAGCAAGTACTAGTCCACGTTGTGGTTTTTCTTTTGCAGTATCAGGGATGATGATTCCTCCAGCTGTTTTTTCTTCTGCAGCGGCAGGCTTAATTATTACTCTGTCGTGTAGAGGAGTAATGTTTAATTTCTTAGCCATACTTTATCGTTTTTTGTTGTTTTTTGTTTGTTTATAAAATTGTGTTGTTGTTAAATTTAGAGTGGGTATCTTGTATTTCTTGTAAAAATTCTCTTGCTTTTACAACTTTTGTTTTCATTTTATCTATAAATTCCTCATCTCTTTCAACTGGAAATATCAATATCTTTTCTTCCAAAGGTATATCATCAAATATTAAGCTATGTTCTAGTTTTAAACATTCTCTTATGTATTCGGGTGATTCCTCTGAAATAACATTCATCTTATTTAATAACCACATTTTTTGTTGCTCTATCATTTGAAATGGGGTATTGGCTAAAACGTATGTTACTGCTGATTTTTGAGCATTGGTAAGCCACATATAACATTGCAATTGTGCGTAGTATAGCGAATCCAATTTATCGGGTAAGTTATTTAAAAAAGTAAATAAATCGTAACTAGATTTTATGTCAATAATTAATTCTGCACTAGTAATATCATCTCCCATAAACAAATCGGGGTGGCCAGTAATAAATTCGTTGGTTACTCTTTCTTGGTTTTTCTTAAATGGTTTTTTTAGGTACAATGATAACATCTCAATAGAATCATCTTCTACCTCATTGCCTTTTACTGTTTCTTTTGTTTTTACATCTTTGTATCTACCATATTTTTCATTGATATATACTGATATTAAATGTGTTTTTGCAGTTTTTGAAAGGTTACCAGCTTCTTTGTCTGCTTTTAATTGTGGTTCCGTAAGCAAATAGCCCATTGAACTTGCTCTAATAAGGGTTTTTGAGAAGTCTAACATAGATTTTATTTTTTAGATTTTATATTAAAAGTTTTAAGTTTCGCGTTGTAGTAATCCATTAATTTATGGGTTTCGGCCATCAATTTCCAAGATTTTAATTCATCTACATTCTTACAAATATCAATAAGGGCCTTGGTTTTTTCGGCAATAGTTTCTTTTGGTATTACTTTTAACCTTTGCAATACTGATACTGGTTCAAATTCTTCCTCTTGTTTTACTATTGGGCCATGGTTTTGTTTATGAAATTCCTCTACTAATTTTTTAGCTTCTTCAAGGGCAAATTTTGCATTATCCCCCTTTTCCAAAAGTAATTCAACCCCAATTCTTTCACTTGTGTACGAACCAAGGTTGAATACCTTTTGATAATTTACTTTTTCTATATGCATGATTTTTTAGATTTTTTTTGTTCTTACTTGATTCTGGTTACCAAAGTTTTATTGGTAGTTTCGTTTTTTATGTGTTCTATTTTGAATTTTTTATCCTTGTTTTCAGGATTATTTTTCAAAAGAGAAACCATTACCGCAATTGAGGCTTTGGCATAAACAAACTCAACGCTTTCGTTTACCTTAAGCAACGATACTTTGCTAGAAACCGAATCTTCTTCTTTTTTTCTTGCCATTTTGTTGTGTTTTTTGTGTTAGTAATTGTTTGTCTTGTATAAAACAAAACTAAACTAATTAATTTAATTAACAAAACTTTGCCTAATATTTTTTTAATTAATTTTTTCCATATATCTTCGTTTCAGATTTTTTCATAGATTTTAGATTTTACCCCTGCTGTATTCTTATAGCGGGGGTTTTTATGTAAAACACAATTCAAAAAGTTTAATTTCTGACACTTGTTTATAAAATATGAGTCAATTATTAATTTTTTAGGCTCATTTGTTAAGTTATAAGTTTACTTTTATCCGATTTTTTATCCTTTTGTCAAGTTATTGCTTTACGTAAAAAAAAATCTGTAAAGCCCACAGTTTACTTTATCCCTTAAAAGTAACATAACAATATCTATATGTTACTTTTATTTACCACTATTGCTTTTTTTGTGGTTAATTTTTACAATTTTTTAATCTTCAAGGTATTTTGATGTTCACTAATTAACTTCTTTCACTGCCCGTGAACAGTTTAAAAATGTGAACATTTGCGTAGTATTACTACCAATAATTAACAAATTATGTTACAAATCCATATATATCAGTAACATATCTAGCCTAATTATGTTACAACATTTTACATATTGTACCATAACTATTTAACAAATGTTACCAATTTGGTTACAAAAGTTCGCTTTTTTAAGAACTTTAAAAATCAACACTACCAACACTTTAATACAAATAAACTACAAAAAACCCTTAACTACATTACATTTTAAAAATTACAAGTCGCCCAAACTCAATAAAAATTTCATAACTCATTGACAACCATAAAATAAATAAAAAAAAACTACCCCACCTAGACTCCAGGGGGGTTACTCCTCCAAAGTGGGTGGCTAAAACCTTTTGGGGAACGGGCAAATTTTGAGGGGACGGGGTTCGGTTTTTGGTTTTGGGATTTGTTTTATACCTGTGTGTTTTGGTGGTTTTATGGGCTTGGGTATTCAGGCAAAGTGGTTGGTAGTATTGGGTTTTGTGGTTTCATGCACTGGGCGTTGGATCATTGGGTAATTGGTTTATAGTATTGGGGAAATAGGGTTATTGGGTAGGGTTACCGCTTATCAGTTCTATTTGCCGTTGGTAATATATATGAAGGATTTATTTGGAAGTTCCGTAACAATTGGGTATGTTTGCGTAACAAGAATCAAAAGTTCCGTAACAAAATGAAATTAAAAACAAAATGTTGCATTTATTGCAATAAAGAAATGGAAAGCAAAACTATTAGAAAAAGTTTTTGTTCTGATAAGTGTAGAGTTTATTGGAATAGGAAAAACCCAAATGGTAATGTTATATCTCCATTAGAATTGGAAACAAAGCTAAAATTAGCCCCAAAATTGGCAGATAAGCCAAAAATGGTAGAAATACCCATTAAAACAAAAAAAGAGGTTGAAAACGACCCAAAAGAGGGTACAATGCGATTTATGATGAAATATGATGTGTTAACTTATGCAGAACTTAAAAAATAATTTTGTTTAATTAAATTAATTTAATTTAATTTTGTAAAATGATAATACACGAATTAAAAAACACAATAGATGTTGAGTGTCCTCTTGGATATGGAAAAGCAATAGCTTGGATAGATTATGGAAGTGATACCAATACCATTTGGAAAGTGGTTTTATATGAAACCGGTATAGTAAGAAACTTTTATGATGATGATATACTCGTATATCCAAATGCAATGGATGGAGGAAAAATAGACTTAAATTATTTAACAAATAAAAACAAATAACCTATGAACAAACAACAAACTGTTGAAGTAAATGGTGTAAAGTTACCTATAACCGAAAAATGCAAAGGGCTTATGGGTAAATCATTAGAAAATATGACTAAAGAAGAATTAATTGCATCCGTTCATTTTACCTACTCGCAATTAATTTCAGCACAAAAAAGAATGGAAAGAGAAGTGTTTTTAATTTCTAATTGGAATTTTAACCAGAACAAATAAAAACAAATAACCTATGAACAAACAATTAACACCAAAAGAAAATGCTAATAAATTAACCTATAAAAGTTCAGATGGTTTTAGTTCTGAACGAACTTACGACGAAAATGGTAATCAATTAACCTATAAAGATTCAAATGGGTATAGTTTTGAATACAGTCGTGATGAAAATGGTAATGCATTAACTTATAAAAATTCAAGGGGGCATTATGAAATTAAAGGAAAATCAGTAACCCAAAAAGAATACGAATCCTTCATCAATGGTACACCAGAATACACAATGGAAGAATTAGTAGAAAAACTAGGACATAATTTTAAAATTAAAAAATAACCAATGAAAAACATTCAAGGAACAACAAAGGATTTAGAACTATTTAACAATGGTAAAAAGATGTATGAGTTTAAAACAAAATCATATGGGTATAGTTCTGAACGAACTTACGATGAAAAAGGGAATGAATTAACCTATAAAAATTCAAATGGCTTTAGTTCTGAACGAACTTACGATAAAAAAGGTAATGAATTAACCTTTAAAAATTCAAATGGGGTTAGTTTTGAATACACTCGTGATGAAAATGGTAATGAATTAACCTATAAAAATTCAAATAGGTATAGTTCTGAATACACTTATGATGAAAAGGGTAATGTATTAACTTTTAAAGATTCAAATGGGTATAGTTATGAATGCACTTACGATGAAAATGGTAATGCATTAACCTATAAAAATTCAGATGGGGATAGTTTTGAATACACTCGTGATGAAAATGGTAATCAATTAACTTATAAAAATTCAAATGGTGATTATAGAATCAAAGACAAATCAGCAACGAAAGAAGAATACGAATCTTTTATCAATAGTACACCAGAATACACAATGGAAGAATTAGTAAAAAAAATAGGACACAATTTTAAAATTAAAAAATAAATAACCTATGAACAAAACACCAGTACAAGAATTAATTGATGAATTACAACAAGAAATAAAAAAGCAAAAACAAAGACCAGAATATACTCCAAGAGGAGATGTATATAATTTAGCCTTAAATAAAGCTATTGAATTAGCTACCAATAAACTTGAAAAAGAAAAAGAGCAGATAATGAGAGATTTTAAAAACAGGTATAAATCTCATCCCGTTATGTGTGAAGAATACTACAACCAAACCTATAATTCTAATAAAGCAACATTTGGATATGTAAGCCCACAAACACAATTAAATAACTAAAACAAATAAAAATGAGAAAATACAGAATAAAAGCTTATCAAAAATCATATAAAGGCGAACAAAAAATAATTAATGATAAATATTATGGCATTCTTAAATTACAAACAAGATATATAGCTCAATACAAATCTAACCATCCTATTATTTCATTTTTTACTAAATGGAAAAATTTAGATAAATATGATAGCGGATATACTGATATTACGTTTGCTGAAAATGATATTAACAACGATAAAGTGTGTGAATCAGCAAAAGAAAAAAATAAAACTGTTTACATAAAAATATATTAAACAAATAAAAACAAATAACCTAATTATAAAAAACCCCCTCATTTTTTAAGCGAGGGGGAAACAAAACAACAACACAACTGGTGTAAAAGTATAAATCTTTTGCACCTTTTTTATTAAATTTAATGTGTGTTTTATTAATTAAATTTTTTCTTGACAAAATCTAATTTGCTTCTATATTCAACAACTAATGATTTAAGTTCTTCTCTTGTTGGTTTTGTTATTTGTCTTGATTGTTCTAAAAGGTAATCGGTAATACCTGGCTTATCTTTTTCTAAGTTTTTTGCAAATACTTCAATATTACCACTTAACATACAATTATCGTATTCTGATTGTGGTCGGCAATTGTCCTCTAACCACCTTGTTGCTAAACTTGATCGTGAAATATAATGACCATTTTGAATTTTGGTCCAATGATGTTTTGTACCACTTGTGTAACATTCTACTATGCCATTTTTATCTGCGTATTTGCATCTTATGTATTGGCTAAAAACAATATCTAAATCTTCAATAAGATACTTTAAACTTAAATCTTCTTCATCTTGCTCGTATTTAGCTACTCTCTTTTGTGTAGAGTATATAGTAGAGCATTGCTTACAATTTCCCTTAGAAAAAATATAATCTTTTCTGCCACAAGTAACACAATTTTTTTTCTTTGTAATTATTGTACTATTATATGACATTTATTTCTAGTTCTTTATTGGTTAAGCATTTGTAGATATTTTGAAACTCGTGTAGGTATTGAATTTTCTTATATATTTTACTTATATTTTTATTATCAATAATTATTTCTATTTCAAACCAATTGTCTTTTTGTATTGCCATAAATCCATCAAAATTGATAATATTATTTAACACTTCAATTGTTAATGGTATTGGCTTAAAAATTTCATCTTCATTGCCAATAATTTCATTTACACTCATTACCGACAAATCGCCTATTGATATTTTTCTTATTTCATTTTTGGAATTATACACATAATTGCCAATCATTAATTCATTTATTTTTATCATAAATTTTCATTTATATTTTCTAATTGTCTTGCACTTAATAAACCTTTTATTTCAGTACCAATGCCATTAATAACTAATTCTACTGAATCTATTATTATTTCTACTTCATCTTGATTTATTTCATGTATTCCATGGCCCTCTATTATTGTTGGTGGATTATATGTTTCCACTTCTTGATAAGATACCAATAATTCACCTTTGATACTTTCTATATCAAATGACTTTGTTTTAAATTTTGTTGTTTTCATAATTTATTTTAATTTTTAATACTTCATTTTTTAAACTATTCCAGTATAAAATATCTTCTTCACAACCACCACAATACAGCAACTTATTTTCTATATATTTTAATGTTCTTTTTTTATTTTTTACAATTCTTTCCGAAAAAGATAACTTAGTATCTCTCATAAAAATTCTAGCAAAAATACAAACAGCCTCTTCCTCGTAATACATATATTAAAACACTTTATTTATACCTTATTATATTTTTATTAACCTATCCCCAATAAATTTATACATACCAATAAATAAACCTTTTTTCCAAACTTCAATTGCTAAATCTAATCTCTTAGCCATATCGTATATTAGTTCCTTATTTGTCATAAATCAAAATTAACTTAATTTTTTAAATAAACAAAAAAATATGAATTATTATTTTATAATATCATAATTTATATTTTACTTTGCTATACACAAATAAAATATTATGGATAACAAACAAAAAAATGATTTAAGAGATGCTATTTTACTGCATCTCGAGCAAATTGAAAGGCCAATGTCTTGGCTTTCTAATAAAGCCGATATTCCGTATCCGACAATTTATGCTTTATTAAAACAACGGACTTTTGCTATATCTGATAAAAATTTAGCAAAAATAAACAAAGCATTAGACACTCATTTTATTAACAATCAAAACTTTTAAAATGGCTAAAAGATTTACCGATACAGAGAAGTGGAAGAAGCCTTTTATAAGGGGCTTACAAGGTGCTTATAAGCTCCTTTGGTTATATATTTGTGATGATTGCGACCATGCAGGTATATGGCAAGTGGATTTAGATGTTGCACAAATAAGAATAGGTGAAAAAATAGATATTGATGAAGCAATTAAAAGTTTTGAAAATAAAATTATAATTTTTGATAAAGGAAATAAGTGGTTTATTCCTTCTTTTGTTGAATTTCAGTACCCTTCTGGTTTAAATCGAGATAATAGAGCACACAATAGCATTTTTTTATTGCTTGAAAAAAATAATTTACTAGATAAACAAAATAAGCCCCTTACAAGGCCCTTACAAGGGCGTAAGGATATGGATATGGATATGGATATGGATAAGGATAAGGATAAGGCGGACAAAAAAATAAAATATAAAGAAAATATTTTATTGACAAATAAAGAACACTTACAGCTTGTTGCAGATTTTGGCGAAAAGCATGTAATTGATTTTTATGATTATTTGTCAGCGTATAAAATAGAAAAGTCGTATAAAACAAAATCAGATTACTTAACTATCAAGCGATGGGTCGTAGATGCCGTTTTAAAGCAAAATAAGACACTTTCTTCTAAAAATGATATGATTCTACCAAAAGGATTGCAAGAGGCTAGAATCGCCTTTAAACCCACAATACAATGATAACGATATTTAAGAATATTTATTCCAAAGAACCAAATTATGTTTCGGTTGAGGCTTGTTTGGAAAGAATTAGGGTTGGTAAAAGTAAAGTTTTGGTAAATGAAATTAGAAATACCATTGACAAAGAAAAAGCCAACAATTTAAAGAAAAATTTACCCTCGGTTTGTTTTAGTGGCAAATTTGGGGGGAATAGGCAAGATTCGGATTTGCTAAAACATAGTGGTTTTATAGTTTTGGATTTTGATAATATTTATGAACTTAGGGATAAGCAAACAGAAATTATATCCAATCCATTTGTTTATGCTTGTTGGGTTAGCCCTTCGGGTAATGGGTTAAAGGCATTGGTAAAAATAGCCGATGGCAAAAAACATAGAGAACATTTTCAAGCATTACAAGAAGTTTTTAAGGATATTGATAGAAGTGGTATAAACCCAAGCAGGGTATGTTATGAAAGTTACGATGAAGATATTTATATAAACGAAAAAGCAGAAGTATTTAAAAAAGTTAAGAAAATTGAAAAGGTAGTAACCTTTGAAAAAACCGAAGATGATAATAAAATTTTTAAAAACATTCTTACTTGGCTTTCTAATAAAAACGAAGCATTTGTAACAGGAGAAAGAAATAATTTTATTTTTAAGTTAGCTTCGGCTTGTTGTCGTTTTGGGATTAATGAATTTACCGCCAATGGTTTGATAAACAGCGAATTTATTAATAATTCAGAATTTACTAAAAGCGAATCGGATAGAGCAATAAAGTCAGCTTATAGAATTAATTCAACAAGATTCGGCAGTGCAAGTTTTGATAAAGAGCAATTAGTAGATAAGGTTACAAGAAAAGAGGTAGAAGTAGAAAAGGCAGTATTTGATGAAGGTATTAAGTTGAAAGATGTTATTTATGGAATTGATGTAAAAGAACAAGCATTAAGTATCTATGATAATGGATATGCAAAAGTAGATGGTATTGGAGTACAACAATTAGATGAAAGATTTAAACCTAAAAGGGGCGAAATAACTGTACTTACGGGTATTGGTAACTATGGAAAATCTTCGTTTAAAAAATGGTACCAAGCTATGAGAATATTACTTTATGGTGAAAAGTTTGCAACATTTTCACCAGAGGATAACCCACCCGAAGAATATTATCACGACTTTGTAGAAATTATTTTGGGTTGCGATTGCAGTCCAAGTAACCTCAATAGACCAACAAAACAAGTTTATGAATCAGTTTATGATATGGTTTGCAAACATATTTTTTACGTTTACCCAAAAGATGTTTCACCAACACCACAATACATTATGGAAGTATTTTTGGAATTAATAGTGAAGGAAAATGTAGATGGAGTTGACATAGATCCATTTAATCAGCTTACTAATGAATATCAAAAATTTCAAAGAAGTGATAAGTATTTAGAATGGGTATTGTCTGTATTTTCAAGATTTTCGCAAATAAACAATGTTTTCTTTTGGATTGTGGCCCACCCAACAAAAATGGCAAAGGCATCAGACGGAAACTACCCTTGTCCCGATGTATATGATTTAACAGATGGAGCCATGTGGAACAATAAACTTGATAATATTTTAGTTTACCATAGACCATACGCACAAACAAATCCACAAGACCCAACTTGTGAATTTCATAGCAAAAAAATAAGAAGGCAAAAAATAGTAGGTAAAAAAGGCTTTATAATTTTTGAAATGGTATTTAAAACTAGAAGGTTTTTCTTTGATGGGCTTGATTCATTGCAATTTTTATTAAACCAAAAAAACATTGATTTTTACCAAAATAAACTACCACAACAACAAACTTTAGACAATAACACCTGGGTGCCATTTTCAGAAGAAACACCATTTTAAAAAATATATTTTGATAATTAAATTAATTTTGTACAAATAAAAACAAATAACAATGATAAAAACAGAAGTAATTGGATTTTTGGGAAAAGACTCTCAAATAAACAATGTAAGTGGTAAAAGTGTAATTAACTTTAATGTGGCCCATACAGAAAAGTATAAAGATGCAAATGGTGGTCAAAAAGAAAAAACGATATGGGTTGATTGTTCTTTATGGGTAGAAAAAACCACAATTGCCCAATACCTTAAAAAAGGAACATTGGTATATGTAGATGGACAACCAAGCGTTAGGGCTTATACTAATCAAAATGGTCAACAAGGGGCTTCGTTATCATTAAGAGTTGGTACTATTCAGTTGTTGGGTGGTGGTAAAAAACAAGAGGAAACACAACCACAAGAGTTTTTAGCACAACCTAATGGTATTGAATCTAATGAAGAAGCTCCATTTTAAAAAACCAAAAATATGAATAAAAAAACAGCATTAATTAAGTCTTTATTAAAAGGCGATATTATAAACGTAAGCAATTCTATTAAATGCACTGGTTATAGCAATCCCGCAAGAGAAATACCAAGACAAATAGAGCAACCATTTCAATGCGTTGTTAGTAGGTGCAAAATGGAAAGTAAAGATCAATGGGGTAATTATGTCACTTGGTATGATTATCGTTTAAATCCATTAATTAGGGGAAACGCAACCGCAATTAAAAAAATGAAAAATTATGTCGCAGAAAATAACTAATGACAATAATTCTTATAAATATGCTGGCAGAGGCCAATTTTATGGAATATTAGAAGATAGCTTAAAGCACATAGTTTATGATTTATCTATTGAAAATTTAGAGGAAAGAAAAGAAAAAGCCATAGTATGCGATTCGGTAAAAGATGTGGTAATGCTACTAAAAGTAAGAAATGATGTAGTATTTAGAAATAGGTCAATAGGTAAGAAAATAAAGGGCATTAATGGAAAATATTACGCAGTAAGAATATTAAAACAACAATAAAAACAACAAAAAATGAATTTTAAACCATTAGGAAAAAGAGTATTAGTAAAGTTAAATGAAATTAAAAACCAAACAAGTGGAGGTATTTTTATTCCCGAATCAGCACAATCAAGCGAATTTGCAACGGGTGTGGTGGCATCAGTAGGTAACGAAGTGGTAAACGTAAAAGATGGCGATAGCATTATGTTTGCTTCATCGGTTGGGGTAGATATTGAGGTGGATGGTCAAAAATTAAGATTATTGCCTGATGAGGGTTATATCGATGCAATTATTTAATTTAATATAAATTATGTAATTTTTATTTAATTTTATCCCATTATAACAATAATGGGATTTTTTAATAATTAAATAGTATAAAATGGAAGTAACAGTCTTTTTAATAGTAGTAGCAATAAGTATTGTATTCTACTTTTTTTTAAAACAAAAACAAAAAACAAGTGAAACAACTGATTCAAAAGTTGGTGGATCAATGCCAACAAATAATGAAGAAGGTAAAGTTAAAGCAACATCAATCCCCAATCCTGATGGAAAACCAACTAAAAGACCTCAATAAAGTATTATTTTTAACATCTTTGATATTATTTTTTATTAGTTCTTATTTAGCTAATTATATTTCAATTGATGCAGATAGTGCTTGGAATAATTTTGCTTTGATATTAAGATTTGACTTTTTGTTAATTTTTATATCATTAAAAGATGGCGTTAAAAAATTTATAGGTAAATTGTTTTATAGAATAATTGTTTATTTATTAATTAATAATTTTATTGATAAATATTTTGGTTATACTACTTGGTCTTGGAATGATTGTTTAACTGTATTTATAACTATAATAGAATATTATATTGAATATATAAAACCTAAAAAATTACAACACAGCTAAATATGTATTAAATGGAAAATACCGACTACCAAATGATAATAGATAGAATGGATAAACATTATGATGCTTTATTAAATAAGACAGAAGATGTATTAAAACAAGCTACAAAGACAAATGGTAGGGTAAATTCTTTAGAAGATAGAATGGCGCATACCGAAGAAGATTTAAAAATTCTTACGGAAACGCATCATAAACAAAACGGAGCATTAAGGGTTATATATGTAGTAGCAGGAGCAATTGGTAGTTTTCTAATACTTTTAATTAGTATGTTTGCGAAATTTATTAAATTTGCTTAAAAAAAACAAATGAAAGCACAACCAATTAACAATGTATTTTTAAGTTTAACAAAGCCAATTCAAGACACAATAAAAATGGGAGATATTGAATTATACTTAGATGGTTCTTATAGACCCGAATGGAACGCAACAGTAGTAGGTGAAGTGTATAGTTTACCTCAATATCCAAAGGGAGATAATGCAGATGTGGTTTCAAAATTAAAAGAAGGTGATAAGGTATTATTTGATTATTCAGTAGTTGCAGAAAGGAAATTTGAATCAGATGGAGATGCGTTCACAGAAACCACAAAAGATAGCCCATACAATCAAAGATTTACAAATGGCAAAGGCGAAAAGTTAGTAATAATTGCCTTTCAAGGAAAAATAGCAAAACAATGGGTCGGCACCTATGTTGACAAAAGAGGTAATTTTATAGACGGAGTGCAAGGCTCTGAACACGATTTAGAAAGATGGAAGTCGCAATTTAATTTTAATTCAACACAATCATTTGTATTTAAAAATTTATTAGATACGGGTAGCAAAGATGTTTGGAAAGCAGATTATAGAGATATTTTTGCAAAGATTAAAAATGACGAAGTAGTAACAGTTAGCAATAGAATTATATTAGAACCAATAGATATGGAAATACCCAAAGATGTAATTAAGCAAATGGGTATAGTAGATACAATAAATGCCAAGGTTAGATTAGGAGATAGGGCCAAGGTTTTATCGGCACCCGAAGATTCAAATTTAAAAAAAGGAGATGTAGTTGGGTTTGAACCACAATACCTTGAAAAATACGAATATAACAACAAGAATTATTATTTAATAAAATCCTATCGAGCATTAGGAGTATGGGAGGGTACAAATTATGGCATATAATATTAATGATGTTTATAATTTAATGGACTTTATTACTAATAAAGAAAGAGGGGTATTTGTTTCTATACCAGAGGCTATGCAAACTTTAGATGCGGCACAATTAGAAGCAGTAGGGGATTGGTTTAGATTATATGGAGTTGACCAAACAATACACGATGCTATTAGAAAATTAAGAATACAAGTACAATTTACTTCGGATAGTGGTGGCAATGTAACATTTGCAGATGATTATTTGCACATGTTAGGTGGTGCATATACTGTTACGGGTAGTTCTGTAAATATTGTAAGATTTTTAAATGAAGATGAAATACCATTTGCATTAACTAGCCAATTAAGGCCCGTAACCTCAACAAAGCCAATAGCTAAAGATACTGCAACGGGATTTCAATTATTTCCACAATCGGCACAAACGGGTTTTTATAATTACATTCGCAGACCTAAAACACCAATATTGGCTACAACTGGAAGCGGAAGGGTTAAAACATACGATTCTGCAAATAGCCAACAACTAGAATTTACAGACCAATATATAAACAATATTATAGCAAGAGCATTAAAATTTTGGGGTATATTTATGTCTGACAAAGAGATATCTCAATTCGCACAATCGCAAAATGAAGAAACTAAATCAATATGAGTTCAACTAAAAAAATATTAGCAGAGCAGGTATTGTCAAGACTTGCAGGTGGGTATAGAGATTCTAATGACCCCGTACAAATAGAAGATGTTATTAAATCGATAGAGCAAGTAATAAATTCTATGTTTAAGATGGAATATTACAATGCCACATTACCATCGGGAGAAACAATACCCGATAATTTAATGACTGCATTTTATGAAAATATTTCAGTTGCTTCATATAAGGATAAATCAAAAGCAACATTACCGGTTATGCCAATATCACTTCCTAGAAATATGGGAGTATTGAGAATAACAGATAGCAATGACAATGATTTTATACCCGTTCAATTAGGCCAGGGGGCATTACTAAAACCTGATAAATTATTAAATGAATTATTAGGAAATATATGGTACGAAGTGAGAGGAAATACTATTATATTTTCAAAAGATATTACATTGCTTGACATTAGTTTAATAAATATGTATTTAGTAGTATTGGATATATCTTTATATTCAGATACCGATATTTTACCAATACCACCAAATATGGAAGAAGAAATAATAGAAAAAGCATTTGCTAAATTTGCACCAGTAACACCCGAAACAGGTATAGTGGATAATTTTAACGCATTAAGAAATAAAACAAATCAATAATGGTAACAGCAAGTTTAGATTATATTGTTAAAAACGCACTAGGCAAAAAAGGTTATCCATTACATTATTATTTACAATGTATGTTATATGCTTCTGATTGCTTGCGTGAACTTACTTTTGATGATTTAAGAGTAATAAACACAAAAATTATACCCGTTAATCAAACAATAAATACAGCACAATTGCCTGATGATTATCAAGATTATGTTACCGTTGGTGTAATGGTTGGACAAAGATTAAGACCTTTAACACCAACAAGCACATTGAATCCAATTACAAACCTTAATTCGGATAGTAATTTTGAAGAAATAGAATGGAATGATAATACTACATCATCGGATTCGGGGCAATCTGCATTATATTACGGGGCCTTGCCTTATGCACAATGGTTTACTACGCATTATAATGATTTTGGGGAAAACATAGGTCGTTTCTTTGGCTTAGGGGCAGGGTATCAAGAAGATACATTTCAAGTATTTAAAGAAAAAGGAATTATACAATTAGACCAAAAATTATTAGTTGATAATCTAGTATTGCAATATATTTCAGATGGTCAAAGCGCAGATGCGGCAACACAAATAAATCCATACGCTATAAAAACAATTCAAAACTTTATATTTTGGCAGTTAAAAGAACATAATAGAAATTATGGAGTAGGCGAAAGACAAGTTGCACAAAGCGAATATATTCGTGAAAGAAAAATATTAAGAGCAAGGATGTCAGATTGGAGCATTGAAAAATTAAAGAGAATAGTACAACAAAATTATAAGGGTTCTATCAAAAGCTAATAAATGATTAGAAATAAGAAAATATTTAATGGTGGAATTGATTCGGATAATAGCTTAGAATTATTAGATGATGCCAAGTATTTAAGAATAATGAATGGCAGAGTAGGTAATACACAATATGGTAGAAATAATAGAGTTGAAAATTCATTAGGCACAACTGCAATAGCAAATACAACATACCCATCAGGAGGTACAAATATGAACATTGGCAGTTGTATAGATACAGAGGGTCAAAGATTATTGTGGGCTAATTACAATAGTGCAGGAAACCATGGAATATATTGTTATGACCTTAGAGCAAGTATAGTATATGCAGTATTGTATAATAGTCAAGTTACGGGTGGATTAAACTTTAGTAAAGATTATAGAATAGATAGAAATTGTAAAGTAATAAATGGTTTATTTTATTTTAGTGATAACTTAAATGAACCAAAAAAAGTAAATATTGATAGTGGTATAAAATTAAACCAACCATCATATACAACAACAGCAGTAGCTTATACTTCTCCATTAGATTCATCTGATATTGCATTAATTAAAAGACCTCCAACATATAGCCCTACAATAGAAAAATTATATAATGGCTCTTATGTAAATAATTTTATAGCAACAAATTCATGGCAATTTGCTTGGCAGTATATTTACTTTGATGGGGAAACATCTGTATTAGGCGAATTTAGTGTGTCTTCTAAAATGAATTTAGTCGAATTAGGGGTAGCAGAAGTATATAATTATATAAATTGCAAATTAAGTTTAAGCGAAATAATACCACAAACGGTAAGAATATTAAGATTAGTTTCAAAAAACCAATTAACAAATGGATATAATGTAATTAAAACTTACGATAAATTAATAGATTCAACACCCTTTACTAATCATAATAGTGGTACAACACAAATATCGTTTGATTATTATGGAGATATTATCGGAGAAACAATAAGCGATTCAGATACAGTAAAACCTTATGATTCTGTACCATTATTAAGTAAAACATTAGAATTAGCAACAAGTAGATTATTTTTAGGAAACAATTTAGAAGGATATACCGCACCAACAAGTACATCATTATCTTATAGTCAAACATCTGGAACTGTTATAAGCAGTCCATTAACTATAACAAGACAAGATGGCCAAACGGGAAGTCCACCTAGTATTACGGGTTCTTATAAATTATTAATGACAGGTACACCACAAATAGGAGATATTATATCTCTTTTAATTACGGTATCTGATACAACACAAAGTCCAACAGTAAAGGCGGTTACTATAAATTACACAGTAGCAAGTACAAATATTTTAACAGTAGAAGCAGCATTAAGAGCAGCAATAGTAGCAGAAGGAACAACATCTGCATATCATATTACGGTTACCGACCAATCAAGCCCTAACCCATTAGCAGTAAAATTTACAACAAATACGGGTAATAGTAAGGTATTGTTTATTAATCCAACTATAACTTATATTAGTCCAACAACTGCAAATAAAAAATTTTTTAAAAATGAATCTTCATATCAATTAGGAATAACCTTTTATGATAAGGCAAGAAGAAAAAGTGGAATAGTAACAAATAGTGGTTTAATATTTCAAACACCACAAAAAACATATACAAATAATACCGCAACATTAACGGTAAATTGGTCTTTGAGTAATACAAGTGCATTAACTGAAATACCTACTTGGGCTTATTATTATTCAATATGTAGAACTTTAAATTTAAAAACTAGATATTTTATAGATTCATTAACAAGTGATGATTTTTATGCAAATAAGAATAGCAGCGGTGTGTATGAATATACTAAGAAAGTATTTGATACAACGGTTGTGGCAGTTGCTATTGATACTACCACATTATTACAATCTAAATTGGGATATACTTATACAGACGGAGATGTATGTTTATTAATAAATTCATCCACCGGAGCAAGAAATGAATTAAGAATTATTGGCACAGATGGGAAATATATTTTGTTAAGCCCTAAAGATATTGACGATTTAACAACAGCAAGTTTTTCGATTGAAATTTATACCCCATATATTAAATTAGCAGATGAGCCATTTTATGAAGTAGGTAATATTTACCCCATAACAAATGCGGGTTTATCAGGAAGGGTATATTCTACATTATCGGGAACATTAGATGGAGATACATTTATATTTCAAAGATTATACAATAGTAATGGATATTATGTTGAAGCTATGTCCCCAAATGATGATTATTATAAAAATTGGTTAACCGATGATGGATTTATTAATTATGTGACATTATTAGGTCAAAAAAGAAACGAACACGAAATTAGGTATTCTAATGTATATGCAACGGGTACTCAAAACAATGGTTTAAGCACATTTGAGGCCCTTAATTACAAAACTACTCCATTAGGTCTAGGAGCAATACAAAAACTACAATTGGCCTCTAAAACATCAGAACAAGGGGTTATTATGTTGGCTATATGTACTTTACAAACCGCATCTTGTTATTTGGGAGAAGTGCAATTAGTTGGTTCTTCTGCAAATTCTTCTTTAATTCAAGATACCGCAGTTATAGGAACAATTAATGTTTTAAAGGGTATGTTTGGCACCACCTCGCCCGAATCAGTAGTAGAATATCTTGGTAATGTATTTTGGTATGACTTAAACAATGGGGCCATAGTTCAATACGCTTCTAATGGTTTATCTTCAATTGGATCGTTTGGTAATGATAGATTATTTAAAAATTACGCAAAAGGTTATTTGGCAACAAGTTCAGCAACCTTAGACACACTTAATGGATTTCATCATTTACCAACATTTATAGACCCATTTCATAGAGAATTTAATGCAACATTAATAGGTTTAATAGCCGAAAGTAGTGCTCCCGTATTACCTAGTTACGATACAATACCATCTTATGCAAGTTCAATAATTAATAGATTTGATATTAATGACAATTTAGCTAAAACATTGGCTTTCAATATTATAGAAAACAAATGGGTATCTGATTTTCAATTTATAGCAGAACAATATGATTATTTTGAAAATAGATTATTTGCTTTTAAGAATGGCACTTTATATGAAATGAATACAAATAGTTCCTCATGGAACACTTGGTTTGGCACCCAATACCCATTAAGAATGTGTTGGGTAGTAAACAAACCCGTAAGTAGCGTAAAAGATTTGTATGAGATGTCTTTAGAGGGGTCAAATGCTCCTAATTTTACGGTAATTTACAATACTAACCCAAATATTCAAATAACTGATTTAACAATAGATGATTTTTATAATAGAGAAGGTGTATTTTATGCTAGTTTATTTAGGGATAGGTTATCTCCAAATACTACGGGAGATGTAAATGATAAGCTATTAAAAGGGGATATTATGGTTTCACAAGTTCCATTAGTAATGACCGAATTTCAACAATATTCTTCATTAATTTATATTAATTTTGTTAATACGGGATTTAATGTTTCAAGAGGACAAAATTCTATATTAATATCATAAAAAAATAGTAATTTTAGTTATGAGCAATTATATAAGTTATGCTTTAATAAAATATGCTTTTAAAAATGATGATGAAATAGGAAAATATTGTGACCCTGATTATAAAGACAAAAGCATAAAAGAATTATGTTTTAGCTTTTTTATAAAATTGTTAGAATATGAAAAAAAATTTGGTAATTGTGATTTTGATGATATAGTAATAGATGGAAAGATAGTAGGTTTTGTTTTTTGTTGTAATGATATGTTGGTTAGTTTTGGGGTAAACAAAAAATATAGAACAAAAGAGAATTTAGAAAAAGTTTTTGAATTTATAAAAAGTAAATTTAAAACTGATTTTATATCATATATGTGGGATAGAAATAGTAGAGCAATAAATTGGTTAAAAAAATGTGGTATGAAAGAAGAAGAAAGTAAAATAAATAATGTAACAAAATTAAAATATAGTTTATGCCAGTAACAACAGGAGCAATAATAGGTGGTATAGGTGCATTGGGAAAAGTATTTATGGGGGTTAAGCAAAATAATTTGGCTAACCAAATAAACCCACAATATGTACCATATCAAAAAAATCAATTTGCAACACAATATCTAGGAGCAGCACAAAATTTATATAATTCAAGGATGCCAGGAGCGGCTAATTTTACAGCTAATATACAAAAATCACAAGCAGACCAAATAGCTAAGATACAAAGAAATGCAACTGATTCTAGTACATTATTGGCATTAGGTTCAGCAACGCAAGGACAATCTAATCAAGCATATTCGGATTTATTGGGAAAAGAAGGTCAATTCAAGTCGGGGATGTTGGGCCAATTAGGTAATGCAACACAAATGGAAATATCAGAAGGGGATAAGGTATATAAAGATATGCTAACAAAATACCAATTAGATAGCCAAGCGCAGGCCGCATTAAGACAATCGGGTACAAATAATATATTTGGTGGAGTAAGTGACATAGCAGGTGGTTTAATGCAATATGGTAATTATCAAAATGCAGCAGGTGCAAATACTAATGCAGCGGATTATAATAAAATATTAAAAGCCAAATATGGCCTATAATTTATAAAAACAAAAAGCATTATGCCAAGTCAAGGTAGTTTAGGAAGTTATGCAGTCAATTTGCCGAGTATTTTTCAATCTCCTGCGGAAGCGTTGCAACAAGCAACAGTTCAAAAAGAAAGAAATACCCAACAACTTCAACAACAAGGAGAAAAGTTACAAGAAATGGGTATGGCCCAAGCAAAATTAGCAAGGGAAGAAGCAGCTAAAAAACAAGCGTATTTACATGATAATTTAGACCCTTCAAAATATGTTACGGGCACTCAAATGATAGATGCCTCATCATCTCAGCAAATTAATGATTTGATAAAAAGATCCACAGAAGGCGATTTAAAAAATATGAGTGATTCTGATTTAAAACAATATTTAGACAATCAAATGCAAAATATTAAATTGGCAACAACTAAGTTTAAAGCAGAAGAAAAGTTATTAAATGAAATTAAAACAAAAAAAAGATTAGAAAATCCTGGATTTGATGAAAATTTATTTAATATTGAATATAAAAATGAATTATCTAAAAGGTTATTAAATGAAGATGGAACATTAAATCCAAACCCAAATGATTCAGAAATTTTAAAAAATATTGAAAATCCGGGATACATGGCTAAATTTATAACTAGCCATCCTTCATTTTATAAATTATTAATGGATAAATCTACAAGTGAAGAAGCTAAATTTAAAATAGGTACACCCGAAAGTAATGTAACACAAGAGGGTCGTATTGGTTTTTGGGAAGATATTAATCTGCCAACACCTGCAAGTGGGTTTTATCCAAGAGGAAGTAAATTAGAATTAGTTAAAAAACTTAGTAATGGACTTATTTCAACACCGCAAGGTGATGTATCAGTTCCAGTTGTAACTAATGATGTTTATGAAAAATTAATATCAACTCCTAAAGTAGAAAATGAAATTTATTCACTTGCTTTTCATAAATTTAATGGTCAACCCAATAGTGAAGGTTTGGGAAAAATAGCTTTTAATAAAATGTCAGAAGAAGATAAAAATGTAGCATTAAAAAACGTAGCAGCAGAATTTATACATAAAGTATCTCAAAATAAATTAAGAACCGGAGAAGTATATAATAGACCCGTAACCAATGTAAATATGGGAGAGCAAAAAGGAATGGAAGGATTAAATTGGGTAAAAGGATTTAAAGGTGCAATAGAATCTGGCGATTACAATGCAGCAATACAAGAAGCAAGAAAATTATTTGCAGGTAATGGTTCTTATCAATTTGATAATATGAAAATTGCAGATGATGGTGGTATTAGAGTTGAGTATAGTAAAGATGGAGAACCGGAAAATGATTTAATAATAAAACCAAATGACCGAAATTATTACTACAAAATAGCCAATTTATATCAAAAAGTAACGGGTAGTGATGTTAAAATGGAAAAATATGTAATAAGCAATAAAGTGAATTTGACTAATAATTCAAAGGCAAATAGTAGTACATATACAATTAATGGAGAAAAATATACACATAAAGAATTGATAGATAATGGATGGACAGAAGATGGTATAAAGAAACTGAAAAAAAATTAATAAATTAAGTTAAATATAACATAAATGGCAGAAGAAGTACAAGATATTGCTATTCAAGAAGGAACTACACCACAAACTAGAAAGGTGCCAAGTATGGATGAGGTATTAGGCACAAAGACTAAAAAAGTGCCAAGTATGGAAGAAGTTCTTGGTAATGAAAAAAAAAATTCTTTAAGTTCTCAATACGTATCTTCTCCTACACAATCTCCATTAGCATCACCTAATTTTAGTCAAGGAGAAAAGATGGCTAAAGTGGGTTTTACCATTCCGTCTGCTGCTAATATTCAACATACACCGGAACAGCAAAATTGGTTATTAAATACTATATCATCATTAGATAAGGGGTTTTATAAAAATCTAATAGGAAATCCAACAAAAGGATTAGGTACCGCATTGCAAGGAGCAACTAAAAAAGTTATGGGTGGTAATGGGGAGGGGTTTATAAGCAATGCATTAATTAAGTTTGGTGATTATTTTAATAAAACTATTGATGAATTAACACCGCAAGATGAAGAATTTAAAAATAGTTTATCAGACCAAGTTGCACAAGCATTGGGTACTGTTGGTTCTATGGTTTTAACGGGAGCGGCTAGTGGAATGGGAAAAGGAAGTGCATCATTAATGAATGCATCACAAGTACCAAAAGCTAATGTAGCAATAAATGCTGCTAAAGAATTTGGTAAAGATTTAATAAATCCCGTATCAGTTAGCGCAGGTTTGTCTATGGGGCAATCTGAATTTGATAAAGCAAAACAATTAGGGGCTACTGATGACCAAGCATTTGAGGCATTTTATAAAAACGCAGCAGTAGGTTCTATTTTAGAACAAATACCAACAATGCAATTTCTTAAAAGATTTAATCAATCTACGGGTGGCGGTATTGCTAATTACATTAAAACTAAGGGAATTGCTGGTATAACGGGTGGATTGGAAGAATTATCCACAGAGGTTTTACAACAATTATATGCAAATAAAACTGCAAAAGATATTTACAATATAAACCAAGATTTATTTGAAGGAGTAGCAGAATCGGGTGGTATTGGTTTTGGGGTTGGATTTTTATTAAATGCCCTAGGTGCCAATGCAAAAATATTAAGAAAGCAAGGCAATAAAGTTGAAGCAGAAGTTATAAAAGACCAAGTAGATTCATTCAAATCTAAAATGGAAAATGCATCAAAAGAAGAAGATAAAATAGAACAAGTTAAACAACAAGAGCAACAAAAAAACGGAATTGATAAAAGACAAGAACAATTTGATGTATTTTCTCAATTAGCATCATCAAATCCTAATTTTAAGTTTACTGATTCATTTGATGAATTTAATAATAAAATAAATAGTGAGGGTGGAGAACAATATTTAAAAGATTTATACAATCAATCTAAGCCATTTGTACAAACAGGAGATTTAGGAGAAGTAGAAACAAATACCGAAGATAACTTTGTTAATTATTTAAAGCCTAAAGAAGAAGTTGAACCAATTGAAGAAATATCAGTATATCATGGAGGTAGTATAGATGATTTATCTAAAGCAGAAGGTGGGTTATTTGTATCTGAAGACAAAAATCAAGCAGCAGCTTATGCTAAAGGTAATAATGGCAATGTACAAGAATTTAAAATAAATAAGAATGACATATCAGATGAAGCTGAGGTAAGAAAAATTATAGTTGAATTAGGGTTAAAATCTAAACAAGAAGGTTGGGATTTGTCAAAAGAATTAATGCTTCATGAGATATTAGACCCTAGGTTTGAAACATCTTTAAGTGATGCAGATTTAAGTAAATTATATACTGAATTAGAAAAAAGAGGCTATAAAGCTATTAAAATGTCAGCTACTGATGTGACAGGCAAAGAGTTTAGTGTAGATGATATATTAGTTTTGAATCCAAAAGAAACATTAAAAATAGAAGTTAAACCAATTGAAGAACAATTAAAACCAAAAGAAAATGCCGTACAAAAGTCAAGCACAGAGGGGGTACTTCCACTCACACCAAATGGAAATGGAGAAGAAGGGGGTAAGCGTGAAGGAATGGGACAAGGAGTCCAAGGGAAAGGAATTACCCAAGAAGGTGAAACCACACAACCCGAAAGTACTACGAAAGAAAATGTAATACCACCACCACCACCAATACAAGAAGATGGTGAGAAAAAAGAGCCATTAAGAACAAATGAAAAGGCTATACTTAAAAGATTATTTGAAAGTAAAAATATATCAGAAGATGTAAAAAACAAGTTTAAAGATAATTTAAAGTATAAAACAGCTAGTAAAGAAGAAGCTAGAAATGTAGCCAAAGAATTTGTAAAAGAATATGGTTCAGAAGATGCAGTTACTTTAGCAGAAGCGGGTAAATTTGATGGTGATGTAAATTCATTCATATTTGCAGAAGCTATTGATAATGCAGCTAGAAAAGAAATGGAAGCCAAAACAGAAGAAGAAAAAATAAAGTACGCTTCTGAATGGGCAGATTATGCTATGAGGTATGACGAAGCAGCTAGAAAAGGGGGTAGATTTATTTCAGCAATTTCTGACTTTTATAAGAAGTCGCCATTGGGGGTGTTAATGGTAGAAAAAGCAAATAGAGAAAATTCTTTTAAAGAGTGGTTTAAAAACAAGGAAAAATCTTACAAAGAGGTATTTGATGAATTAATCAAAGAACCAGAATTTAAAGATTTAATGGATGAAAAAGTACAATCAGAATTAAAAGAAGAAAGAAAAAAAACAAGAGCAGATAAAAGACAAAAGATTGATGACTTTTTTGAAAAAGCTAAATTAAAAGGCAATAATTTATACGCAGTACCAATACCACCGCAAGTAATTAATAGTGCATTAGAGGTAATGAAACAAGCAGTATTAGCAGGTGAATCAATAGTTAATGCAGTTGGTATGGCAGTTGAACATATTTCTAAAGAAGTTAAAGATTGGGATAAAGAAAAGTTTAAAAAAGAATATGAGGAAAAATTAAGTCAATTTGAAACAAGTAAAACAACTAAAACAGAATCGGAATTAACTAAGGATAAGCAAGATAAAATGCTTGATAGTTTTAGAAAGAAGCTAAAGGGATTAAATGAAGAACAAAAAGCAGATGTTATTAGGAGGTCATTTAAAAAATTAGTAGAGAATGGTGCATTGGAATATGATGACTTTAAAAAAATTATACAAGATGTAATGGGTAATGGTGAATTAACCCAAGAAGAACAAGATAAAATTAAAGATTTAGTTACCAAAATAAATTCAGTAGAAGATGTTGCAAAATCAATAAGAGAAGATGATAACAGGTCGGAAGAAAATCTAAAAAAATATAAAGAAGCTAAAAAAGAAGCAGAACAAGCATCTACTGAATTAGGAAAAATGGTTTATAATAAAATAAATTTGACTAATAGGGTATTATCAATAATGCAATTAAATACATTAGGTATTCCTTCATTGATAAATAACCCAATATTTAACATTTGGAATCAATCAACTGTTAGATTTCCAATAGGGGTGCAATTAAGTGTTATAGACCAAATTTTATATGGTGGAAGTAAAGTATCTAATAAGCTATTTGGTACAAGTATTTTATATCCCGAAAATAATATATTTATATCGCAAAAGTCATTTTTTAGCAAATTGGGAGAAGGTGCAAAGCAATCTACTGAACAATTATTTACGGGTTTAACCAATGCGGATTATTTTCAAAAAGAAGTTAGAAGTTCACAAATACATCCATTTACATCTATAAAAGAATTATGGGATTGGAAGTTTAATGGCAAACCATTAACAAAAGAACAAGTAGCAGATAAATTATTACAAGCAGGACCAGGTTTTACAGCAGAAATCGTAGCAAGATTATTAAATATAGGTGATAAGCCACAAAGATATGCAGCAGAAGGAGCACAAGCCGCAGTATTTGCTAAAAAATTAGGTTTAAAGGGAGTTGATTTAAAATATTTTATGGAGTTTCCAAAAGAGGAAGCATATAGAGCATTTAAAAAACAAGGATTATCAGATGAAGTAGCAATGCAAAAAGCAGAAGAAATGCTACAAAGAATAATTAAACAAGGTGAAGAATCCACATTTCAACAAAATAGTTTATTAAATGATGCCATACAAGGTGCTTTTAAACCTTTTGGCAAATTTGGTGACGTTATTAAGACATTAAATATGCCTTATGTTAAGATACCTTTAAATGCTTTTTGGTCGGTATATAATTTAATTAACCCAGAAGTCGCATTTTTGCAATCAGCAGTTTATGGTTTAAAAGCTATAAAATCAAAATCATCAGCAGATATTCAAGAATCTAAAAAATGGTTTGCTCATGCAGTTACGGGAATGGCATTAACGGCAATAGTTGGTGCATTGGCTAAGGCAAAAATAATTAATTCTGACAATGATGATGAAACTACCAAAAAAGAAAGAATGGGTGAAAAATCATTTGAACAACAAAATAGCATTAATGTATCAAAATTAAATGCATATTTAAGAGGCGAAAATCCTGATGACGTAAAGGATGGTTTAAATGTAGATTTAAAATGGTTTGGTAATGTTGGAAATGTAATGAATGTTACATCTCAAAAATTAGAAAATATGACACCTGAACAAAAGAAAAATGGTATGTCATATATGGAAGATATGATGGAAAGACAATCAGAATCAGCTAAAGAATTTGTTAATAATGGAGTATTTGCAAACACATCAGGTTTATTAACGGCTGCAACTAAAGGAGGACAATTTTGGGATGCTTATGGATTAAATTTAATTAATATGGGAGCCAATGTTATTCAACCTGCAATGTTTGCTCAAATGTCAAGAGCACAATTACCATATTATTCTCAACAAAAAGCAGATAGTTTTATGAAAGAACTTGAAAATAGTATGCTTACTCGTTCAGGAACATTAAGAACCATAATGAAAAAATACCCACCATCACAAAACAATATATGGGGCGAAAGAATGGATAGAAAAGACAATGTAATAATGAAGCTATTTGGTATGAGCAAAACAGATCCCGATAACTTTGCACAACCAATATATAAAGATTATAAAAGAACAGATAATACCAAGTTTTTTCCACCTTCAATAAAACCAGAAGTTAATAATAAACCAATTACAAACGACCAATTAAATAAACTAGAAGTATTGGTAGGTCAAAAAAGAAAAATGTTAGTCGCACCATTTATAAATGATGGAGCAACTTTAAAAGGATTTAAAAATGTTTATAGTAAACTATCAGATGATGATAAAGTAGATGCATTAAATATAATTTATAAAATGGCTTACAATGAAGGAGAAAAGGATTTTGTATCTTTATATCCCGATTTCTATGCATCAAAAAAGAAAACAAAAGAACAAAAAAAAGAAACAAAAGAAAATAGAATATTTAAAAAATCATTAACAAAATTTTTAAAATAAAATGGAAGAAACACAACTACAACAAAGAATACAAGATTTAGAAAAACAATTAGAATTTTCAGAAAGTAAAAGAAAGATTTACGAACAAAATGGAGCAGCTAAATTATTTTATGCCTTAAATAGAAAAGCCAATGAAATGGCAGATTTATTAAACGCTTTCAATTTATCTACATTAAATTTAGATGACCCAAAAGACAAAACTTTTGAAAGATTAAAAATTATTTGGAACGATAGTTCAGCATTATCAACCGCTATTAAAGACTTAGGAATTTCAGCAGGAGTTACGGGAGATGAAAAGAAAGATATTGAAAAGAAACCATTTGTGGAAACTATTGCAGAAGCAAGAAAATAATATATGGGTAAAAAAATAAAAATATACGGAACGGAAATAGAATTGCCCGAACAACCTCCTATTGAAGAAATAGAAAATTGGGGAGAAAATGATACTAAAAATCAATTTTGGAAAAGATTAGATTTGCCTAATTTTTTTGAATATGTTGAATATGATAAAGAAGAAAATGTATTACTTACAAAAGAACAAGAAATATATGCACGAGAGGAAGTAAGAAGGTGTAAGCAAGGGTTTTGGTTTATGAATAATGGTATTCCAACTTATATAACGGGTAAAAATTATTTTTATTTACAATGGTGGAAATTAGAAGATGATATATATGCAGATTATAGAGATACAGATAGAAGATATTATTTGTATTTAAACCATTGGGAAAACATGGCGTGGTGTTTGGGTATAATCAGAGGTAAAAAACGTAGAGAAGGAGCAACATCACAAGCAACTTCTAATTTAGTATATGAAGCAATATTTTTTAAAAATAGTAATTGTGGATTAACAAGCAAAACAGCAGTGGATGCTGGAACTGCATTTACAAATATGGTTTCTTTTGGTTATAGGCAGTTACCCGTTTTTTTAAAACCAAAACAAATAAATAATAAAGATAGTGTTACCAAATTGGTATTTGCACATAAATCTATAGATATAAAAGATGGAAAAGGAAATGCAATAGATAATAATACAGGGCATCGTTCAAGTATTGATTTTCGTGCCCCTAGTCCAAACGTATACGATTCAGGTCGTTTAAGTAGAGGTCTTTTTGATGAAGGTGGTAAATGGGAAATAGATTTTTCAAACTTTATATCAAAAGTAAGTAAGACATTAGTAAAAGGTGCTAAAAAAGTAGGTTTTATGGAACTTCCATCAACTTGTAATAGTATGTCGCAAGGAGGACAAGCGTATTTTGATGAATGGATTAAAACAAAAAAGTTACAAAAAAATAGAACTGCAAATAGATTAGTTTCTTATTTTAGTTCATCGTATGATGGGTACGAAGGTTTTATTGATAAATATGGAATGAGTGTTATTAATGAACCAACGGAAGAACAATTTGAATATTTGGTAGAAAAATATGTAGGAGCAACTGAATTAGATGAAGAAGATATTAAAATGGGGTCAAAACAATATCTTTTAAACAAAAGAAAGGATTTAGAAGGGAAATCATTGGAGGAGGAAATTCGTATGAATCCATTTGATGAAAAAGAAATGTTTATGCTTCGAAATTCTAATTGTCATTTTGATGCAGTATTATTAAATGATTTGTATGAGATTGCAAAAATGAATGAAAAAGAAGTAATAGAATATGGCAATTGGACTTGGAAAGATGGAATACCTTTTACGGAAGCAATATGGGAAACAACTTCAAAAGAATACGCAAGATGGCATAGAGCAAAGAATTTTAAGATACCTCAAGGAGATACTTATACTAAAAGAGGAAATTTATTTATACCAAAAAATCCCGTTCAGTTTATTATGGGATGCGATCCGTTTCAAAATTCAATAGTAGAATCAGGAGAAGGGTCAAAAGCAAGTAGTGGAGTATTAAATAGGTATGATATTGGTAATAATGACCCCGTATATGATATGATGTTTGTATGTAAATATCACGCAAGGCCAAAAATGGTAGAATTATTTCATAATGATATGGCTTTACAATGTTTTGCTTATGGAGGCCAAATGTTAATAGAGGCAAAAATGGATGGTGGATTAAGAAAGTATTTTGAAGATAATTACCTAGCCGCATTTATGATAATGATGCCTGGGAAATCTACTTATGGTATAGACCCAAATTCAGATAATAAGGCCCTAATGGTAAACCTATGGGAACAATATATTTTAACACATGGAAAAGAAGGTAAAATAATATATCCCGAAGTAATTGATAGCAAATACGATGGATTGCTTAAATTTGATGTAACCGATACGGAAAAGTCAGATGAAGTTATGGGCTTGGGGTGGACTTTGGTAGCCGATTATTACAAAAAAGCCAATTTTAAAAAAATAAATAAAACAAATATTGAAGATTTCTTTAAAATGAAAAAAGTATCATAATGGAAAATTGGATTAATTTTTTTGATAAGATATATGTTATAAACCTAGCCAAAAGAACTGATAGGTTATTGCAAATTGCAGAAGAATTAGAGAGGTATAATATACCATTTGAGTTAGTTACCGCCATAGAGCAAGAAGATGGAGCAGAAGGGCTTAAAATGACAATGCAAGGCATATTTAAGAAATCCATTGAAAAAAGGTATGAATCCATATTAGTTTTTGAAGATGATGCTTATTTTGTAGAAGGGGTAGAATATACTAACGAAGTGTTAAATAATGCCATGGATCAATTACCCAAATATTGGGATATGCTATTATTAGGGGGCCAACCGGTAATGGGTTTTACCGGCCAAATATCCCCTAATTTATTATCGTTGGAAGATTGTTATGCCACACATTCAGTAGCTTATAGCATTAATTGCATGAAAAGAATAATGGCCTTGGGTATGGAATCACCAATAGACAATTGGCTAGTAAAACACATTCAAACACAAAAAAGAACATATATAACATACCCATTATTAGCAAGCCAAAGGGCAGGAATTAGCGACATAGGTAAGGCATATATAGATTGGAACCCATTTATAATAAACAAATACAACCAAAAATTAAACGAATTATGAGGCAATTATCAATTGTAATCCCATCTTGGGAAAGAGTGGATATGACCATAAATAGCTTTAAAAAAGTACACAACGACAAAAGAGTACATTCTATTGTTATAGTGGATGATGCAAGTTCAATGGCGACTTACAAAGAATTAGAGGCAAAATGTAGCCAATTTTCAAAAGTAAGTTTATATCGAAACCAAAATAACAAAGATTGCTATGCAAATAAATTATTAGCAGTAAGCTATTCACCAACTGATTTTTGCATATTACTAGATTCTGATAATCAAATAGATAAGTATTATATTGATGCTATTTTTAATCAAGAAGATTGGGATTGGGAAACCATATTTCAACCTACATTTGCAAGACCAATGTTTGATTTTAGGGCATTTAATGGATTGACAATTAAGAAATCCAATGTGGCAAAATATATAGCAAAACCATTGTTTGATACAGCTTTAAATGCCATGAACTACTTTGTTAACAAAAACAAATACATAGAAGTTTGGGATGGTAATGTTGACCCACATAGTTCAGATTCAATATTTCAAAATTATAATTGGCTAAACGCAGGGTATAAAATAAAATTTTTAGAAGGAATGGAATATGAACATTTGGTACATGATGGAAGTCATTATAAAGCAAATTCGCATAAATCACCTGAATTTTATCAAGAAATATTACAAAAATTAGGAGAATTAAGGTAATTAATTTAATATTGCATTGGTTATAACACAACTAATTATGCCACATTGTACTTTTATACCTGCGGGGAGGCTTGGGAATTGGTGTTTTGAATGTGCTACTGCGATAGCATATAGTTTAAAGCATAATTTAGATTTTACTGTTCCAATCGATACGGATAATATAAAATGGAATCCTATATATTGTTTGCATTTGGCAGATTTAAGCTATAACCCATATTTAGATAAGGTGGATTTATGGGAAAATAGTCATAGTTATGAAGAATTGCCATTTGATGAATCATGGAGGCATAAAAATATAGTTATACAGGGTTATAGGCAATCAGAAAAGTATTTCAAAGAGTATAGACAAGAAATATTATACCTATTTAACTTACCTTATAAGTTAACCCCAATATGTAGTATTCACGCTAGATATGGAGATTATTTAACCATAGAAGGTAAGCATATAGTAATAAACGAAGAATACTTGACCAAGGCAATGGATATGATAAAAATAAAAACAGGACTTACTAGATTTAAGGTTTTTTCAGATGATATACCATATTTTAAAAAACAATTAGGACACTTATACGATTTTGAATATAGTGGAAATACTGATGAATTAAGCGACCTAATAGAAATAAGTTGTTGCCATAGTCAGATTAATTCTAGTAGCACTTTTTCTTGGTGGGGAGGATGGTTAAACCAAAATAAAGAAAAGGTTGTAATTACCCCCAAAAAATGGTTTCAAGATGGGCATGGTTTAGACACAAAAGATATAGTACCAAACGAATGGATAAAAATATAATTATGAGTTACGCATTAGAAAACATAGATATAGGCGGCAAAATGTTTGATTTTAAAGAATATTATGACATGGTTGCAGAAAGACTGCCTAATAATTGTAAAATAGGCGAAGTGGGTATAGCTAATGGCAAGTCGGCAATTTATTTGGCAGAAAAAATATTATCATTAGGGAAAAAAATAGATAGATTTGTTTTAATTGATTCAATGCAATATGGCGGTAATTATCAAATACAAACAATTATTAATCATTTAATAAAAAGCGGAGTAGGACAACATTGCGAATTGATTATAAAAAATAGCCTTGATGCAAGTTGCGAATTTCCAAATGATTATTTTGATTATGTTTTTATAGATGCTTCACACGAATACGAATTGACAAAAGCTGATATTAGACTTTGGTATAGAAAAGTAAAAGGAGATGGCTTTTTAGCAGGTCACGATTATAACGCAGATGAGGTAAATAGAGCAGTTGATGAAGTATTATCAAAAGAAATTGTTTATGTTAATCAAAATTTTTCAACTGAAATATTAAAATTAATAGATACTGAAAATGATTTTGGAGTTTGGGAATATACAATAAATTGGCAAACTAAAAAAATAATAAAATAATGAAAACAGCATTAATAACTGGTTCTAGTGGGTTTATAGGTGGTCATTTAACAAAATATTTAAAAAATAAAGGATATTTTGTAATTGGTGCAGATATAGAACAACCTAAATATGAAAAACCTACAATATTTTATAATTATGATTTAAGGAATCAATTATTATGTAAATATATATTTCAAAATCACAAAAACATTGATGAAGTATATAATCTTTCATGCATTATGGGCGGCATGGGGTTTATAGGGAATAAATCCCATAGTTATGATATAATGGTTGGTAGCACTCAAATAGTATCAAATATAATAGAATGTAGCATAGAGTTTGGAGTTAAAAAATCTTTTTATAGCAGTTCTGCTTGTGTTTATAATATGCGCCTACAAGAAGGTACCGATAATGTATCATTAAGGGAATCAGACGCCTATCCTGCTATGCCTGATTTAATGTATGGATGGCAGAAATTGCAATCAGAATTGATGTATCAATCAGCTTATGAACAACACAATTTAAACGTAAGAATTGCTAGATTTCATAATATTTTTGGCGAAGAAGGAATATGGTTTGGCGGGAAAGAAAAATATCCTGCCTCAATTTCAAGAAAAGTGGCAGAAGCAAAAGATGGAGATGAAATAGAGGTATGGGGTGATGGGAAACAAACAAGAAGTTTTTTACATATTAATACTTGCATTGAGGGTATAATGAAATTAATGGAAAGTGATTATAATCAACCATTGAATATTGGAAGTGATGAATTAGTAAGTATTGATGAAGTCGCAAATATGGTAATTAAATTATCCGGAAAAAATATTTTAATAAAACATGATTTAACTAAGCCACAAGGAGTAAGAGGTAGAAATAGTAATAATGAGTTAATTGAAAAAGTTTTAAAATGGAGGCCAAATACAAAATTGATAGATGGCTTAACTACTACATATAATTGGATAAACAAACAAGTAAATAAGTAATAATATGATGATACCATTTGACTACTTGGTCGATAAATATAAAATAGATATAAAAGGAGTCGCACACTTTGGCGCAAGCTATGCGCAAGAAAGATTTGAATATGATAAATATTGTAAAGGTAAAGTTATATGGGTTGAGGCTATTCCTAATGTGTATAATGAACTTGTAGAAAACTTAAAATCATTCACAAATCAAAAAGGCATTAACGCTTGTTTAAGCAATGTAGATGGTCAAGAAATAATTTTTAATGTTTCAAATAATGAAAGTCAAAGTTCATCAATGTTAGAATTAGGTACACATTCTATAATTCATCCCGAAGTGCATTATGTTGAAAAATTATCAATGATAACAAATAGAGCAGATACATTATTTACTAAAGAAGATTTTAAAGATATAAATTTTCTTAATGTAGATTTACAAGGAGCAGAACACTTAGCCATAGAAGGAATGGGTGATTTGATTAAAAATATTGAATGGGCTTTATTAGAAGTAAACAAAAAAGAAGTTTACAAAGGTTGTATGACAATAGATAATATGGATTATTTTATGTTACAAAGGGGATTTGAAAGAGTAGAAACAGGAGTTTTGGTAGCTGATTCATGGACTGATGCACTTTATAAAAGAACTTTTAAAGTATGATAAAAGTACCCCATGAATTTACCCCTACAATAAATACCATATACCCACATGGTAATTTAATTATTTTTGAAGATTGGTTTTCTTATAACGATATACCCAATACAAATAGACAATACCTACCAATCCAATGGACTGCATATCATGTAAATAATAATTACGGGAATGATATAGTAGCAATTAAAAGATTACAAGATTATGTAGATTTATTACCAAGAAATTTTAAATATTTTACCATTGTTCAATATGATGATGGTTGTTTAATAGACTTTAAGGATTTAGATATACTTATTTTTAGCATGAGTAAAAAAATAGGAGTGGAAATACCACTTCTTTGTATGCCACATAAATTTGAATTTAATGGCGAAAAAGAAATTTACGCATCATTTATAGGTACACATACTCACCCAATAAGAGAACATATATTTAATATAAAAGACAATAACTATTATATTTCAGACAATCCTCATAATGAAAAAGATTTTTGTAATATATTGGCTTCTTCGTTATTTGGTTTATGTCCCAGGGGATATGGTTTAAATAGCTTTAGAATAGCTGAATGTATGCAATATGGCACTATACCCGTTTATATATCAGATGAATTTATAGGAGTTTTTGATGCAAATTTTGAGCATTTTGGGGTACTTGTAAAAGAAAAAGATGCACATAGAATTACTGAAATTTTATATTCAATTCCATTAGAAATTGTATATGAAAAACAAAAAAAAATAAAAGAATACTACGATAAATATTATACTTATGCAGGGGCCTTTAATCAAATAATAACACACTTACAAAATGAATATAGTAGTAATACATGATTTTAGTGCCAACGATAGATTTGATAGGTTAATGAAGGAATTTACTGAACAAGGTATAAGATACTACACAATATTACCCGCAATACATAGTCAAGAATCAGCTTTAAAAGGAATTAATTTAGCTCACAAACAATGCGTTCAATATGCCATAAATAATGGCTTAAAAGAAATATGCATAATGGAAGATGATGTTAAATTTACAAGCCCAAATAGTTTTAAACATTTTTTGGAAACAAAACCAAGCGATTTTGATTTATATTTAGGTGGAGTTTATTTAGGGGAAATACTACCAAATAATTTAATTAAATCTTTTGCAGGGTTACATTGCTATATTATTAAAGAACAATTTTACAATACATTTTTAAACGTACCGGATAATGAACATATAGATAGAGCATTATCAAATCTAGGTACATTCTATGTTTCATACCCATTCACTTCAATTCAATATAATGGGTATTCTTACAACACTAAACAAGTAATGAATTACGATAGTTTACTTGATAATAAATTGCTTTATTAATTTAATTAACTTAATAATATTAATCATTCTTTTTAATTATTTTTGGTTTAATTAAAAAGAAAGCAATTTTATGTCCGAAATTTGGAAAGATATAGAAGGGTATGAGGGATGTTATCAAATTAGTAATTATGGTAATTTTAAATCTTTAAAAAGAGAATATTTTACCAATGGCGCAAGAAGATTTACTGAAGAAAAAATATTAAAAGATAGACTTAGTACAGATGGGTATTTAAGAGCAAGTTTATCATTAAATGGTAAAATAAAAAATACAACAATTCATAGATTGGTAGCTAAGACATTTATTCCAAATTTAGAAAATAAGCCAGAAGTTAATCATATTGATGGTAATAAAAAAAACAATAATTTTAATAATTTAGAATGGGTTAATCGAAGCGAGCAGATGATACATGCAATGAAAAATAATTTAAACAACATTAGGAAAAATGTAGAAGGATTGCCAAACCCAAGCAATAAACTTGTTATTGATTACAATACAGGTATTTTTTATGAATCAGCAAAACAAGCATCAATTGCAAAAGGAATAAAATATTCCACATTAAAAGGAATGTTGACTAATAGAAATTCAAATAGAAGTGGGGTATTCTATATATAAATTAATATTTTAAATGCAACAAGCAACTAATACCTACCCATCTCATCAAATTGACCCTAAATCTAAGGGTTACGATTTTATCTTGCAATATGTGAAAGCCGCTTTTGCAGATTCAAGGGGTTTCGTACCAAATAATATGTTGAATTTTGGTCAATCCAAAATGAATGAGATTAGACAATACGCATTAGGCAGACAATCAACAACAAAATATAAAGAAAAATTAGGAGCAGATGAACAAACCAATAAAAGTTGGTTAAATGTTGATTGGACACCACCTTCATTCATTACAAAATTTAGAGAAATTGCTATTTCGAAATTAGTTCAAAGAAGATATGATATTAATGTTTATGCAGTTGACCCATTAGCCAAAAGTGATGAAGATGAATACTTTAATAAAATGAAGGTTAAAATATTGATGAAAGAGGCGGCACAAAAAGCAGGAGCAGAAGATATAGCAAATAGTCCAATGTTACAACCTGCACCAAATGAAGCTGCCGATATGGAACAATTATCAATGGAGCAGCAATTTGGCTATAAACATATTATGGCAATGGAAGCTGAAATGGCAGTTGCATTGGCTTTTCAAAATAATAAATTTGATGAATTAAGAAAAAGAACAATAGAGCACTTATTTGATTTTGGAATTGGTGGATATACTGAATATATTGATGAAAATGGACAAGTAAAAGTAAGAGAAGTAGATCCTGAAAATATGGTATTATCTTATTGCTCTAAAAATGATTTTTCAGACTTAGTGCATTGGGGAGAGGTAAGAGAAGTATATGTTGGAGATTTAGCACCATATTTTACACCCGAACAAATGGATAAGATTGTAACATCAGTTGCAGGTAGATTTGGCAATCCATCAAACTTTATGTATGGAACCGATTATTCTAAATATTGGAATAGATTTAAGGTATTAGTATTAGATTTTGAATTTTTATCTTGGAATGATTATACTTATAAATCAGAGGTGGATAATAGAGGTAATGAAAGATTTGGCAAAACAAAATATAAGAATGAATTAAAGTCTAATGATAATGCCAAAATGGGTACAATCCCCAATATGGTAGATGATGAAAATAGAGGAGAAGCACAACCCGTTTATATGCCAGTAACTAAAAAAGTAGTATATAAATGCAAATGGCTAATACAAACCGATTATATGTATGATTGGGGTATTTCAGAAAACCAAATTAGAAAACAAGCAAGTTGGTGGGACACTAAATTAAATATTCAATTATACTCTTGGAATTTTTATAAAATGAGATTTGCGGGTATTACTGAAAGATTAATACCATTAGAAGACCAAGCGTGTTTACATTGGTTTAGGTTACAAGATATGTCTAATAAACTAATACCTTATCTTATTACCTTGGATTTGAATGCAATAGATGGTATTGATTTTGGTGGTGGTGGAGATAAGTTAAAACGAGAAAAAGTGCTAGATTTTATCTTTTCTAATTTTGTTGTACCATATAGAAGCGATGATAAATTAACGCAAAACCCAAATTACAAACCCGTTTCTATTGAGGCATCGGGCCAATTGGTAATTTTTGGACAACTATATGACCAATTAAATAGAACACTTGATTTAATGAGGCAAATATCGGGTTTAAATGAACTTACCGATGGTTCAACACCAAATGCAAAAACATTGGTACCCGTTGCAAATGCAGCTATGGAAAGCACTAATAATGCTTTGTATTTAATGTCTTTTGCAGATAAGCAATTAATACAAAATACCGCAGATGCTATTGTATCAAAAACACAAATAGCAGTAAAATTAGGAAAAGTGGAAGGATATGCAAAATCATTGGGTATGGAAAGTATTAAATTTTTACAAATTAACCCTAATATATCAATGCACGAATTTGGTATATTTATTGAAGATGCACCACAAGACTTTGAAAGACAACAATTATTACAAGAATTAAATTTAAGAGATAGCCAAGGTTTAATAGAACCAGAAGATAAAATATTAGTCATGAGTTGTAGAAATCTTAAAATGGCTTCTATGGTTTTAGCTTATAGAATTAAAAAAAGAAAAGAAAAGGCCCAAGAATTTGAAATGCAAAAGATTCAGCAAAATAATCAAGGCAATCAGCAAACAGTTCAAATTAGCGAAGATGAAAAAAGAAAAACATTACAAGTACAATTAGAAGCAGATATTCAAAGAATAAATGCAGAAAAACAATGGGATTATATTATTGCAATGGGTAAAAAAGAAAAAGATGTAGAAGAAGCTAATATTCAAAGCCAAGCTAAAATTATAGCACAGCAAATATCAGCAGATTCTAAAATACAAATACATAATCAAAAAATGAGCAAAAATGAAAGTTAAATCATTACTTAGTAATAGTATGAAAAGTTGGTTTCAAAAGTCAATGTCAAGCGAATTGTACGCATCAAACTTATATAAACATATTGCTAATCAACTTCAAAAAATAGGATTTTTCGGAGGTCAAGAATATTATTTAAAAGAAAGTGCAGATGAATTAACCCATTATCAAATATTGGTTGACATAGTAAATGATTTTGGTGATGTAATTGATGTTCCAAGGGTAGATTCAATGAATGAAGATATAAATGGATTAGATGATGCTTTATATATTGCATACGAAACTGAAATGGATTTATTAAATCAATATAAAGAATTTTATAAAATGGCAGAAGATGAAGATTGTGCATTATCTCAATCACTACTTCAATTTTTAGAAATACAAAGAAAGTCGGTAGGTGAATATGGAGATTTAATTAGTAGATACAATTTATGTGGTTCAAACGAAGCAGCTATTTTAGACTTTGATAAATATATTGGAAAAAAATAAAATAACAAATAAAAACAACAATTATGGCAGAAGAACAACAACAAGAAGCAAAACCAGTTTATACATTAGGTTCGGGAATACCACAATTTAATGATAAGCAAGGACAAGCAGTAGAGCAACAACAAGAAGCAGCTTCAACACAAGAAGAAATTGTATCACAACAAGAAGTTTCAACGGAGCAAAAAGATGATACCAACGAAGCGCAAGTAGAAAAAGATGAAAATTCAAGTTCTTTTTCAATACCAACTTATAATGAAGATGGTACCTTGGATACAACAAAAACAGAAGAAAAGCCAATTGTTGCATCTAGTGATTGGAGAGAGGAATTAAAAAAAGCAGATAGAAAAGAAGTATTAAAAGAATTGGGTTATGATGACTTTATTTTAGAATTTGCTGAATTTAGAAAAAATGGCGGTGATGCTTATAAATATTTAGAAGCAAAAGCATTTGATTGGAATAAAGTTTCACCACAAGATTTAGTTATTGATGACCTAAAATCTCAATATCCAAATTTAACAGATGATAAAATAGAAAAACTTTATCAAGCTAAATATAAACAATCAGAATTTGCATCAGATGATGATAAAGAAATTGGAGCAATTCAATTAGAAGCAGATGCAGATTTGATTAGAAATAAAAGAATCAAAGAACAAGAGTCGTTTCAGATACCACAAATTGAAAAAAGACAAGAGGTCGATAATCAACAAGCAGTATTAGAGCAACAAAGGTTACAAGAAGAAAGCCAAAAACAAGTCTTAAACTTCTTTAAAGAACATGAAGCAACCAAATCATTAATTCAAAGCAAAAGAGTTGCTATTGAATTGGGTGATAATGGTAAATTTAACTTCAATGTAGATAAACCAGAAGTATTAATGGATGTGGTTTTAAATAGCGAAAAATGGCAAAGAGCAATAGCGACAAATCCGCAAGAGGCAGATGTGTCAAAATTAGTTCCAGATGTATCAAAATTACAACGAATTGCCTTAGCTGCTTTAAATCCTAATTACGAAAAAGACTTGGTAAATTATGGCAAATCATTAGGCTTAAAAGCTATTGTAGAGGAAGGGCAAAACGCCAAAAGACCTACGGGAGCAAAACCATCCCAAGCCAATGAAACACTTTCCGAATCATTTAAAATGAGAGCAAGGTCGGGAACAATAGGGGGGTAATATTTTTAAAAATTAAAATGCATTAAGATGGCAAATAACATTGGAGCAGTCTCCAAATCCTACGTCAGCTCAATCGATCCAGTTTTAGATACGAGAGAGATTAACAAATTAGTTACTGATATTCAAAACGAAGATTCATTAACAGATATCCTTTGGTTGGGGGATAGAAAAAAACCAATCGCAACAGGACAACCACTTTATTACACTTTTGTGAATGAATCATTGTACAAATTATTAGATACAACAGGCGGTACTGTCAATGGTACAGGTACAACAGTTGTAAACTTTACTTGTACTGCTGCTACTTCTGGTCAAGTAAGAAAAGATGATATTGTTTTAGTTCCAACAGGCACCGTAAGTGCTATTGTTACTAACGTAGTAACTACTTCTGGTGTTGATACAGTTTATATTAAATCAGTTTCAGGTGCAAACATGACCGTAACTGCTGGCGATAAATTATCAATCATTAGCGTTGCAGTTGGTGAAAACTCTATTTCTCAATCAAACTTACGTTTTGGTTTAAATAAGTACAGTAACAAATATCAAATTTTTAGAGAGATTTCTAAAATTACTGATGTTCAAAACGCAGCTACTATTGAAGTAGAATTTAACGGACAAAATAAATTTATCGTTAAAGACCATTTAGAAAAAGCAATTTTATTAAAAGGTAAAATTAACGCAGCATTTATTGCAGGCGATATGTCAACTACTACTTTCAGCGATACTAACCCTACATTAGTAGATGGCAATAGTGATAGTGTTGATGGTGGTGGCCCAGTACAAACAACTCGTGGATTGAATAAATACATTGAAATGTATGGTTCAACTTTAACAAATGGTACATTAGGAACAGTACAAAAAACAAACATTGATAATGCTTTGGATGTATTAATTGCTAATCGTGCTCCTAAAGACTATTTAGTATTTGGTTCTAGTGCAGTTAAAAGAGCACATGATACATATTGGAAGGCATTAGGTTCTTCTGGTGTTCAATCAGTTCGTATTGTAGTAGATGGTAGAGAATTAGATACTATGGTAGATAAGGTTAGTTATGGTGGATTCCAATTAAATTACATGACTATGCCAATTAATGACCAACCAGTATTATTTGGTCAAACAGTTATTAACAAATCAGCTTTCTACATTCCTTACAACAATAAGGTTAAAGTACAAGGTGGTGGTTATGATTCTGCTATCAGAGTAAGATATGTACCTTCACAAACTAAATTTGGTAATGACATGATTGGTGAAATCCATACAGGTGCTTTATCTCCAGTTAATCCTAACGGAGATGCATCAAATTGGGTTACTTCTTTCATCACAAGCCAAGGCTTAGAATGTTTAGGTGTTCAACATTTCTTGCGTCAACAAGTTATCTAATTTTAGATAAAAATATGGGAAGGGGTGGTTTTTTGCCACCCTTTTCTTATATTTGCATTAAATTAATTAATAATCAAAATACAACAAAATGAAACAAGTAGGAAAGTACAACACAATTTCTAAGGAATTATTAGATAAAATTCCACCATTGGCAGTAGGCGAAACTGCTTTATTTGAAATGCTAACGGGGTTACCTAATAACGACCCTGATTCAGAAGAAAGGAAAAAAAGACCAGTATTATACCCTAAATCAAATATCCCATTAAGAGATAGAATTAAAGATGGTAATAATTGGGTAGATATAGTAGTAGCTGAATCTTGGAATAAAGAAGAACCAATTGAAGATTTTTTTATGCCGGGGAAAGATGACGGACATATATTTAGTGGTAAATTCCAATTAGTTGGCGGAAATCAAAGAGATGAAGAAATTTACCAATTATTAATGCTTTCTAATTACAATAGAGATAGCGTTTTAGGGGAAAATAGAGATAAAGGTAAACCAATATTATTTGCAAGAATTGACACCAAAGCTAATAGCAAAAAGACATTAAATAGCTTTAATATTTTAAAAGAAGCAATTACATTAATTGAGAAAATAACTCCTAAACAAGCTAGAGAAATTGGAGCATCATTAAATTGGAACGAATATACAGATGACCAAGAAATTTTAGCAGAAGTTAGCAACTTTGCAAGAAATAAACCAGAGGAATTTTTAAAGGTATATAACGACCCTAGTAAGGACACAAAATCTACCATTAAGATGGCTTTAGATGCATCTGTTTTGACATTTGATATGCAAAGCGGCATGGTATCATTGGGTACGGAAGAAATTACTAAAATATCAAAACAAGATAGAGGCAATGTACCTGATGCTTTAAGTAAATTCTTAACATCTGCTAAGAATGGTCAAAGTGTTTTAAATAATATTAAAAAACAATTAAAAGAAAAATAGTAATATTTTAATTTAATTAATTTAATAGCCTTAATACAAAATATTAGGGCTATTTTATTTATGTTACTATTTTTTTTAGGTATTTTTGGTAAAATAATTATTATGTCATTCGTAGCAAGTTTTACAGCAAATCAATATATATCTGCGCCAAATTTAATTGTATTTGATGATACAAGCGATGGTAGTGATTCTGCAATAGCATCTAGGAGAGTTTATATGCAAAAATCAGATGGAACTTATTTAGTTACAACAGAAACAGATACTAGCTATGAGTTATGGACATTAGCTGTTGGCAGTACCGTTAGCTTTGATGTATTAGATAAAGATTATGCTTTAAATATTACAGTAGAATGGTTAAATTCTAGTAATGTAGTTCTTTATAGTAAAATTGTTTCTTATGGGTTTTCTACTTATGCAAAAATATATAATGCAAAATTATCAAAAGCACAAGTATCAAGACCATCTTTAATTGATAATGATAATTGGTTAAATACAAAATTTGCTTTAAATACATATATAAACGCAGCAGATGATGCAATATCGCTAGGTGCGGGTATAACAATTGCACAATTATCACTTAGTAAAGCAAAATTTATTATAGATAATCCTAAATTAGTATTTTAATGCCAAGCACACAAGATGTTATAGATATAGCTAAAATATCAGTTTCTTTAGTTATTAAGGCAATTGACTTAGGTAGTGAAAACGATATTTTATTGCATAAAAAAATATCTATGGAATCTAGCATTTTAGAATGGGTTTACATAAATAATTATAGCGGGATTGATATAAATGGATTTTCTGATTATGTATATGGGATGTGCGGCGGGTATGCTTATGAAGCAGAAGGTTTAATTGGTACTGGTGGTATTGCCGTTGATCCTGCCAATGGCGGAGCAAGAATACCAATAGCATTAGGCAATTTCGCAGGTACTGGAAATACATTCATTACATTTAGCGAAGCTGCAAATAAGTCTTTACTATCAGCAACAAGAGGCGCGCAAGGAATCGGGGAAATTATATTTACCGGAACGCCAACAGGCAACCAAGTAAAGTGGGATATTTCAACAGGAACTTTAACTGTTGCATCTGCTATTCCATTTGGAACGGGAGAATTTGTAAGAATTTTAGTTTATTAATAATATAAAATATTTTTGATGCCATTACCAATAGAATCTGTTATAAGGGGAAATATTCAAATAAGGAATTTGAATGGTACACTTATAGCTAGTGATGGAATTGTAAGTTCGATAGATAAAACTAACCTAATGGATTTAATTGGGTTTTGGGATGCATCAACAAACTTGCCATATTTACATAATAGTATTGGTGAAATAGGTAATGTTTATAAATGTAATAATGTTGGTTCCGTAAATTTTGGAGCAGGGGTAATTACTTTTGAATCGGGTGATTTAGTTTATTATGACGGTTTTGTGTGGGGTAAAATTTCAGCAAATGCTTACAGTAGTTTTTTTGCAATAAATACATATTCTTTTACAGCAACAGCGGGACAAACAATTTTTAGTCTTACATATTTGCCAAACCAAGTAAGTGTATATTATAATGGTTCTAAATTAACTAATACTCAATATGACGCAAGTAGTGGAAGTTATATTGAATTATTATTTAGCCCATTAGCAGGAGATATTATAATAGTGGATTCTTATGTTAATACATTAGGAATAGGTGGTAGTGGTACTAGCGGTTCTTTAGCAAAATGGACTGGAACAAGCACTTTGGGGAACGCAGTTGCAGGCACTGACTATGTTTTGCCATCTACATTAAATTCTTATGTACCTATAACAAGAACATTAACTATTAATGGTAATAGTTTTGATTTAAGTGCAGATAGAAGTTGGTCTATAATAAGTGGGGTATCTTCATTTAATACAAGAACTGGTGATATTACATTGCTTAATACAGATGTTACTGGGGCTTTATTATATACACCCGAAAATGTATCTAATAAATCAAATAATACATCATTAGGAACATCAAGCGTTTTGTACCCTACACAAAATGCGGTTAAGACTTATATAGATTCAGTTGCTTCTGGTATGGGGGTTATTTTACAAGGAGATTGGAACGCATCTACAAATATTCCCAATATTTCTTCTACTACAATTACAGGATGGTCTTGGAGAGTAGCTGTTGCAGGTACAACTGATATAGGAGGGATAACCGATTGGCAAGTAGGAGATCTTGTTGTTAAAACTGCAACAGGTTGGCTAAAGATAGATAATACAGATTCTATTACAAGTGTATTTGGAAGATATGGTTCTATTGTTGCTCAATTGGGTGATTATACAACATCATTAGTTACAGAGGGAACTAATCTTTATTATACCGATGCGAGGGTAAGAGCTGCTATTACTGCTACATCTCCCATAAGTATATCAAGTGGTTTAATTAGTATAAGTCAATCAAATGGTTCTACTAATGGTTATTTAAGTAGTACAGATTGGACTATGTTTAATAATAAACAAACTGCCTTAACAAATCCAGTAACAGGTACGGGTACTACTAATTATTTGCCATTATTCACAGGATCAAGTACAATAGGTGATAGTTATTTACAACAAAGTATTTCATCTGAATCTATTTCAATTGGTTCTTCATTTCAAGGTGGGAAGGTTGCATATATTTTAGTATCAGGCGACACAGGGTATGATGCCAATTATATTAAAGGCATTATTGTTTCTAATGCTGATTTAGGAACAGCTATTTGGGGGTGTAAAGGAACTAATATTTCAGGCGCAGAGGGTAGTTCAGTAGGGACTGGTCAGCAAAATACAACAGATATTTTAGCAGGATGCTCAACTGCGGGTATAGCAGCTAGATTATGTGATGAATATTCTAATGATGGTTATTCTGACTGGTACTTGCCAAGTACCGGGGAGATGGATAAATTATATTTAAACCGAGTAGCTATTGGTGGGTTCTCATCGGGATTTTATTGGAGTTCAACCGAATATAATAGTCTGTTGCCTGGGTACTATGCAAGTGTTGTAGAATTAAAAATTACTGGAACAGGTGGGCCATATACAAAAGATTTAACAGTTAATGTTCGTGCTATTAGAAGTTTCAGTATATCTAAAAAAATAATAAAGGTTACAAATGATGCATCTTTTCATACATTAGGAACTATTAGTTCGGCTACATGGAATGCCTCTGCTATTACTGATGCTTACATATCAAGTGCTGCAACTTGGAACGCTAAACAAGATGCAATTACATTAACTACAACGGGTACAAGCGGTGCAGCAACTTTAGTTGGTAGTACATTAAATATACCACAATATAGTGGTGGTTCGGTTACATCTGTATTTGGCAGAACGGGTGTAATAGTTGCAACAAGTGGTGATTATACAACATCGCAAGTAACAGAGGGAAGCAATTTATATTTTACAAATATAAGAGCGCAATCTGCAATTACTTTAACTACAACTGGTACAAGTGGTGTTGCTACATATTCTAGTGGTGTTTTAAATATACCAAATTATAGTGGTTCGGTTACATCTGTATTTGGCAGAACGGGTGTAGTAGTTGCAACAAGTGGTGATTATACAACATCGGAAGTAACAGAGGGAAGCAATTTATATTTTACAAATCTAAGAGCGCAATCTGCAATTACTTTAACTACAACTGGTACAAGTGGCGTTGCTACATATTCTAGTGGTGTTTTAAATATACCAAATTATGGTAGCGCATTAAGTTCTTATGTTCCTTATAGTGGTGCTACAACAAATGTAAATTTAGGTTCTAATAATATTTATGCAAACGCATTTTTTAGTGGTTTTTCTAGCATAACGGCTAGTGGTTCACAAGTAGTATTAACAGTTCTTTCAGCACCAGAATTTTTAGTAAGTGGTTCTGGAGGACAAACAATTAAATTACCAGATGCCACAACATTACCTAATGGATTAACTTATTCTTTTAATAATAATCAAACAAGTGGTGCAATAACTGTAAATAATAATTCAAATACTTTAATAGCTTCTATACCTTCTGGTGGATTTGCTGAAGTAAATTTATTAGATAATACAACAGCTGCTGGAAGTTGGGATAGACATTTTCAATCTCCAGCAAATGTAAGTTGGTCCACAAATACTTTTGATTATGCTGGTTCAATTACAAGTGCTACTTGGAATGGTTCTACTATTGCAATCAATAGAGGTGGAACTGGAGCAACTACTGCAAGTACTGCTTTAAGTAATTTGGGAGGAATTGGATTAACTTCTTTAAGTTCTAGTGCAACTGGCTTAACATATACAAACACAACGGGGGTATTTAGTTTAACTACTGGTTATGTTATACCTACTACTGCAAGTGCTACTACTTGGGATACTGCTTATACAAATATGATTACAAGTTTAACAACAACTGGTTCTAGTGGTTCTGCTACTTTAGTTTCCAATGTTTTAAACATTCCTACTTATACCTTAACGGGATTAGGTGGTGTTGGTGGAAGTGGTACAGCAAATACATTACCTAAGTTTACTGCATCTAGCACTTTAGGAAATTCAAACATTACCGATAGTGGCACTTTAATAACTCTAGGCTCTAATACAACAATATCAACTGGTGGATTAGGAATTGGTACAAGTTCATTATCAAATAGTTCATTAAGAGTAGCAGCCAATATTACGGGTTCGACTACTGTTGCAGCTGTATTAGCTGGTGGGGTAATTCAAACAGATGTAACTACCAATGGTTACTATTTTCAAACTTCTGCTTCCGTTGCAGCTTCTGCAACAGTAGCTACTGTTTCTCACTACACTGCAATACAAGGAACATTTAATACTGGTTCAACTGTTACAACTCAATACGGATTTATTGTTAGTTCAAGTTTAACAGGAGCTACAAACAACTATGCGTTTTTCAGCAATATGGGTTTTGGAAGTAATAGATGGGGTTTTTATGCTTCAGGAACGGCAAGTAACTATTTTGCGGGAAGTTTTGGAATAGGAACTACGACATTGACTGGTTATACATTGAATATTGGTAAAACAATAACTGGTGGAGGTACAAGTTATGCAGTCAATCAAAGTGGTATTGTTCAATCAGATGTTACAACTGCAACTTATGGTTATAGAAACCAATTGCAAACTGCTGCTGCTGCATTTACTTTATCATCATATTATCATTTTGCAGCCGTACAATCTACAATAGGTTCTACTTCTGCAGTTACAAGTCAATATGGTTATTTTGTTGATTCTACTATGACTGGTGCAACTAACAACTACGGATTCTACTCCGCAATAGCAAGTGGAACTAATAGATGGAATTTATATATGGCGGGAACGGCTACTAACTTTTTACAAGGTGAACTTCAATTAGGCTCCGGTCAAGTAGTATCTGCTTCTGTAATAAATACTGTAACAAACAAGGTAAAATTAATAATTAATGGAACAACTTATTATTTATTAGCTTCTACAAGTGGTACTTAAAATTTAATAAAAATGGAATTTTATATAATAATATTATCGGCAACTATTGGAGCAATAGCTTTTGAAATTTCAAAAAAAATTTCAGAAAAGAATAATACAATACCATTAACACCTGTTAATGCAAAAAATAAAGAAACGGGCAATAATATGCTACTTGTTCCATTAAATAGTTTAAATGATGCGGAAGGCATAAAATTACCAATAGGCATAAGTGCTGATTTTGAAATTGAGGATATTGAATATACAAATAACATTAATGCTGAATTTTCTTTTAATATTCTTTCTATAAAGGGAATTGATACAGAAAATCTTAATAATTATATTACTGAAATAAATTGGTAATATATTATTAATGTAGTTATTAATGGTATTCAATATACTGATTATATAGATAAAACAACTAATTTCAATAAAAATGATATTAGTATTGATTTTATTGAATATCAAGAAATCACAGAGAATGATTTAATTAATTGGATTACAAATAATACTAACTTAAACATTTTAAAACAAAAATTAGAGGCGAAAGTTATTTCAAAATCAAATAGTGCCTTGATAAAAGTATTAGATTTACCATATATTAATAATTTACAATAAATATAAAAAATAAAATAATGTCCGATAAAACAGTTAATTTAGGATATTTGCCAGATTTAATTACCTATGATTCCAATAATAATATTATCCTAGGTCAATCAGTAACAGGTGGTGGTAAACTTCAAGTGGGTGGTGATGTAAGTATCACAGGAAGCTATAAAGTTAATGGTGTTGCTTTTACTGGCATCCAAGGCACTCAAGGCATCCAAGGCACTCAAGGCATCCAAGGTATTACAGGTGGTTCGGGTATTCAAGGATTAGTTGGTACTCAAGGAAACCAAGGCATTCAAGGTACTCAAGGCATCCAAGGCACTCAAGGCATTCAAGGCAACCAAGGTGCCACCGGAACGGGATTACAAGGTGCACAAGGATTACAAGGTGCACAAGGTATAAAAGCAGATAACTACTTAACAACATCTACCACTTCATTATTAATAGGTACAGGTTCTAAGTCATTAACCATTGGGACGGGGTTGGCTTATTCAATTGGTCAAAGCATAATAATAGCAAATAGTTCCTCTAATACTATGTCGGGCATTGTAGATACTTATAATTCATCTACGGGTGCTATGACTGCAACTATATCATCTATTACGGGTTCAGGTACTTTTGCATCTTGGTCGGTAAATTTGCAAGGGGCTGCGGCAGGTGCTCAAGGTAGCCAAGGTTCTCAAGGAACTGCTGCTCAAAATGGTACTCAAGGAGCACAAGGTATTTCAGGCACAAATGCTCAATCAGTTCAAGGTGCTCAAGGAGCACAAGGATATAATGGATTAGGTTATGATGGGTTAACATCAACTTCATCAATGACATTGCAAACGGGAAGTATAACTTTTACCGTAAATAAAACTACTTTAACAGGTGCTTATGTACTAGGCCAAAGAGTTAGAATAACTTATCCTACTAATACTTTATATTGGATGGAAGGCTCAATTACAGCCTATTCTGGAACTACCTCAATGACTGTTTTAATTGATTTGGTAAATATATCAGGCAATACTTATAATACTTGGAATATAGGCATTACGGGTTCTATGGGACAACAAGGCTTACAAGGTACTCAAGGAGCACAAGGCCAAAGTATTACGGGTGGACAAGGATCACAAGGCCCTACTGGGAGTGTAGGTCAAGCTACACAAGGAGCACAAGGAAGTATAGGGGTGCAAGGTAGTTTGGGTGTTATTGGAACTGGATATAATGGATTGTCATCTACCACAAGTTTATTATTATCAACGGGTGCTATTAGTTTCACCACAAATTTATCTTCTTCAAATTCAGCGTTTAGCGTTGGTCAAAGAGTAAGATTATCATATACCACAAATCCCACTTTGTATTGGATGGAAGGTGTTATAACATCTTTTTCAAGTACTACAATGGGTGTTACTATTGATTTAGTTAATGTATCAGGTAATACTTATGCAAGTTGGAATATTAATACTGCGGGTCAAACAGGAGCAATAGGCTTACAAGGAACACAAGGAGCACAGGGCCCACAAGCATCAACAGGAGCACAAGGAGCACAAGGCCCTAGCGGTGGAGTAGGGCAGTCAATACAAGGCTCTCAAGGCTCAACAGGTTCAGTAGGCCCACAAGGTGCTTTAGGGACTAATGGATCAAATGGATCAAATGGTTCTCAAGGCTCTCAAGGCTTTGCAGGTGCGACAGGTGCTCAAGGTGCGACAGGTTCAACCGGAGGAAGTGGTCAAGGTGTTCAAGGTTATACAGGTTCAACCGGAGGGTCTGGAACACAAGGGGCACAAGGGTATATTGGTGTTCAAGGTTATACAGGTTCAACAGGAAGTGGCTTTACTTCTATATCACCTGCATATAATACCGCAATTGTAATAAGTAATGGTTCTGGAAGTTCAGCTTATACAAATTCATCTATTTATGTAAGTGGTAATACAATTTATGCAGATGCTTTTTACCAAAATTCATCAAGGAGTTTAAAAACCAATATTTCTGATTTTAATGAAAATGCAGTTGATTTATTGAAAAAAGTAAAAATAGTTACATTCTATTATAATAATGATTTAGAAACACCGCATATTGGTTTTATTGCAGAAGATACACCACAAGAGTTTAGTGGTATAAAGCAAAATTCAATGGATGTACCATCAGTAGTTGGTACATTAGTAAAGGCAGTTCAAGAGTTATCGGATAAAATAAATAGCAAATGAGTTTAAGTAATAATTACTCAATCACATTTGCGGAAGCAAGCACATTTTTATATCCCAATGGTGCATACCCTAGTGGACAAGATAATAAATGTATTACAAAAGCAGAAGCACTATCATATTTTTATGTGCAATCGTCTTATTTAAGTGGATATGGAAGCAATCAGCTAGTTGAATATCAAGACTTAGTAGCACAGACAACTGTCACAATTCAATTATATGGTAGAGGTGCGACATCTCCAAACCAACCGGTAGGGTTTTGGTATAAAGTTGGTGATAATAGTCCGGTTAGAAAAATACTTACAACAATATCAGGAACCTCAACATATTCTAACTTAGGAACATTTAATATTCCGTCAGGAGCACTATTGTATTTAGGTGCAACAAATGCAAGTAATACATCGGTGGCATTTGGTATGGGACAAAATAGTGGAGTGTATAGTGGTTATTGTGGTATTACAAGTGCACCATACGGACCAAATGCACCTACAAGCAACACTACTTATTACATAAATGTCCAAACAAGCGGAAACTCATTAGTGACTTGCTAATTATCAAGTCAACGGAAATATAGGGTTCCCTGTTTAATTTTTTTATATAATTATTGTTAAAAGCGATTTTTAGCATTAAGCGTAGCGGCTTAAAAATCGCACTTAATATAGCAAAACCACCATATTAAAAACGATTATAACTCAACATTATGTTACTTGGTTAGGGCTGTGTAGGTTGGTTTGTATTTTGCGGAGCACAAACCAACCGAATGGGCTGAAGGGCGGAAGATCCTGAGCCGAAGGCGAGGTCAAAATCAATATTTTGCTAATTTATTTAGTTTTAGATACGTTTTTTAAATTTTATAAAAAACACTTCAAATTAGTATAAAATCTTGTACTTAATTGTAATTTTAAGGTGTACTTTTGTAATGATTATTAAACCGTATTGAATTAATTTATCATGTTAGCAATCAACAATTATAATAGTGTTGAAGAATTTAAATACAAGCTTGATTTTAGGCTAGAATATTTAGTTGTAAAAAATTTTTCATTTTTTACCAAACTAAATATTTTCTTCAATATCTATTTAATTAATAGAAATATTAATTCAATTTTAGAAATTATAATTACACAACTTTATATTACTAAGGGGCTGAAATTAGAAATTGAATTACATAAATCTGATTTATTAAATTGCAATTTGAGTTCCCAAATACTGCACATTAATAATTTAATAAAAAAACAAATTACAATTAATAGTAAGATTGAAAAAATTGCAGAAAAGTCATCTAGATTTCCTATAAAAAAAATAGATAATCTTGTAGAAGCAAGTGAAGAAACTTTGTCATTTCTATATGAAATACAAAGGCTATTGAAAAAAATGAACTTGAAACCTAATATGCAAGTACAATCTGACTTAGCAAAGTCTTCAGTTTTACGATCTCAGAAAACATTACAAGTAGTTTATGGCTAATTCAATCTTTGAACAGAGAGATGTTTATCTATTGCCACACCCTATAAATAGTTCAGAAGGAGAGCATCCATTTATAGTGCTATCTATAAAATCAGCAAATGATCATGAAGATACATTTATTGCAGTAATGATTACATCTTCTAAAAGGTACCATGATGATTACTCATTAGATTTATGGGATGATATGTTTGTAAATCCATTGAATAAAAAAAATAGCCACGTAAGAATGCATTTATTTAATTTATGTTTACCTAAGGAAGTTGTGGGTAAGCGTCTTAATAAAATGAAATCTAAATATTTTAACCAATTAATGAAAAGTATTGGAGAACTTGTTTTTAATTTTGATTTTTCTCCTATTATTGATTAAATTCTTAAAGTCCCTTCCAAGCTTATAAGACTTACTGTAAATTTTCCATTAAAAATAACATTTACAAATTGTTAATCATTGTAGTGAAGCTATCAAGAGATTAATTTTGTAATTAACAATCTCCCCATCTCGAGTTCTTCGAGTAATATTCCTCTAAAATCGTCAACAATGGGGCACCAAAGGTTAATATCTTTTGTAAAACCATATTCCGTCCTGTGGGCCATTTAACATAAAGATTAGTTATAAGTGTTTTTTAATTTTTATTTGTTTTGCTATATTATTCGAGGCGAGTGAAACGAGCCGAGTAACTAAGCGGTCCCAAATATATCACCACAAAATTAATA
>Ga0114962_10000190_pt1 | contig 52575 bp, 40 predicted proteins | sample C_130820_MF_Meta_FD_87017 | JGI IMG/M metagenome (GOLD analysis project Ga0114962, IMG submission 87017) | Freshwater microbial communities from Lake Croche, Canada to study carbon cycling - C_130820_MF_MetaG | ecosystem: Environmental > Aquatic > Freshwater > Lake | place: Lake Croche, Canada... | reverse complement strand
GTCGATTTTCGCACACTGTCCCCATCTTCCCGAAAACCTGATCGAGTCAGAATAATGCTACCATGCGAGGACTGGTTCCATTGATGCGAGGACTGGTTCCACTGACCCGGCCCTCCAATTCCCATGCTTGACCAGATACAGGAAACCAGCTAGCTAGCTTGGCGTGAAAGCGACCATCGATATTCCCGACGACCTCTACCGGCGGGTGAAAGCCCGCACCGCGCAGGAGGGACGGCGCATCCGCGAAGTGACGGTCGATTTGTACCTGCAATGGCTCGATGAATCGGCAACCACCCGGGTGACTTCCGCGATTCCCGTGGTGAATCCGGCCCAACTGCGCCGCCACCGCGATGCGGCGAGCCTGCACCAAGCCTATCCCCGTGGCTATCGTCTCACCGGCCCGCTGCTGCCTGCGGCCAAGAACGCTCCCGTCATCCCCGCGACCCTGGTGGATCAAGCGCTTGCGGATATGGACACGGAAGAACTGACGGCCAATGCTCGCGCTCGTTGATGCCAACGTCTGGCTGCCGGTCCTCGTCGAGCGCCACCAGCATCATGCCGCCGCCACTGATTGGTGGCGCGATCGGCAGCCCGCCACCTGCTGCTGGTGCCGCCCCATCCAGCAAACCGTCCTGCGCCTCCTCACCCATCGCTCGGTCATGGGCGAAGTCCCCGGAGGGAATTTAGGCGCTAAATTCAGCAGCGGTCAGGCTGGCACAACTTGGCGGGGTACTGGGCGGCCGGCCCATGGTTGTCCGCAACGTTGACGAACCGCCCCGGCTACCTTATTAAGGGAGCTGCAAGCCGTTATAACCCAGTACGATGCGATGCCCTGTCTAACTGAATTAACAATCCTCTCCCTGCGCAGCTGGCTGTCCGCGCCGTGGCTGGAGGTGGTGTTGGCCCTGACCTCCGTGGCCTGCGGCGCGATTGTGGGAGCGGAGCGCGAGCGGCATGAGAAGCCGGCCGGCTTGCGCACCCTGACCCTCGTCTGCCTAGGCTCGACGGTGTTTACGCTCATGTCGTTTTTGTTCACCAGCAGTACCGGGGATTCCGGGCGGGTGGCGGGTCAGATTGTTACCGGCATCGGGTTTCTCGGTGCCGGCGCCATCCTCCACTCCCGCAACGGCGTCAGCGGCATGACCACCGCCGCCACCATTTGGGTCACCGCGGCCATCGGCATGGTTATCGGTGCCGGCTTTGCGCTGGCCGGGATTGGCCTCAGCCTGCTGGTCCGCAGCGTGCTCGCATTGCTGCTCAAATGGGAGGTCCACCACTTGGGCGGCATTCAAAGCGTCGGCATCCAGCTCGAATTCGACCCATACCATGGCAAGACGCGCATCAAAATAGAGCGTCTGCGCGAGGAATTCCGGGTCACTGGCCAGCCCTTGCGCTACGAGAAATTGCCGGATGGCACCCTGCTGGCGCAACTCAATCTGCGGCTGCCGCGGCGCCACCTGCATGAGTTTCTCGACGCCTTGGCATCCCTGCCTGGCGTGATTTCTATCGACGAACGCGAGCCCGCCATGCCCGCCAAGTAAGCCGCGGCTTGATCCTAGAAAGCAAAATAGGAACCACAGATTACACAGATAATAAAAGAGTGATGAATTATTTGGCAGACTGAGGTGCCCAGATTCCTGGACCAGCAACCTCCAAAAATATGCCACAGATGAAATCGATGCCACGCAAACTGGATTTGAACAGAAGGCAACGAAGGCCACAAAAAATCCTCTCCCTTCGTCTCCTTTGTTACCTTCTGTAGAAAACCAATCTTTAGGGTGAGCCGAGGAGTAGATAGACTGAGGTCATATTTTCCGTGTAACCGTTAGACTGAGCTCACGCCGAAGTCCTCTTCAATCAGTGAAATCCGTGGTAAAAACGTCGCTGCAACCCTTTCCATTTTCCTTTTTAGGTTGATAGGTTTCATTTCTCTTTCATCCCGCCCAACTTGGCTTTGACCTGCGGCAGGTTTGCGGCTATGGCATACCCCTTTCCCATGAAGGAGCCAATCGAATCCATCGCACAAGACGCCCTCACCCAGATTGCCGCCGCCTCCAGCGAGCGGTCACTGGAGGACGCCCGCATCGCCGTGCTCGGCAAAAAGGGCAGCCTCACGCTCGTCGCAGCCGGCATCAAGGACGTGCCCAAGGAGGACAAGGCCGCCGTCGGCCAACTCCTCAATGCCGCCCGCGTCAGCATCACCGCCGCCCTCGACGCCAAGCAGCTTGCCTTGCGCGAGATTGCCGACCGCGCGGCGCTGGCCGGCATCGATGCCACCTTACCGGCGCGCGGCTTGCCGCCGGGTGGCTTGCACCCGCTCACCCAAATCCGCGACCAGGCGATCGGCATCTTGCGACGGATGGGTTTTGTGCTAGCGGACGGGCCGGAGATTGAGGACGAGTTCCACTGCTTCGATGCGCTCAATACGCCCGCCGACCACCCGGCCCGCAACGAAAAGGACACATTCTACTTTGATAGCGGCAAATTGCTGCGCACCCACACGTCCAGCGTGCAAATCCGCACGATGGAAGGACAAGTGCCACCGATCCGCATCATTGCGCCAGGCTCGGCCTATCGCCGCGATGAGATCGACGCCACTCATCTATCGGTTTTCAACCAACTCGAAGGCCTCGCCGTCGGCAGCGATATCTCGTTGCCCGACCTTAAAGGCACCCTCGAGTATTTTTTCCGCGAACTGTTTGGCACCAGTACCGAAGTGCGCTTCCGCCCGCATTTCTTCCCCTTCACCGAGCCGAGTTTCGAAATCGACGTCAAACTCCAGATCAAGGGCCAGGCCCCGCGCTGGATCGAAGTCGCCGGTTGCGGCATGGTCGATCCCGCCGTGTTTGACGCGATCAACACCTCGCGCAAGGACCACGCCTACGATCCGGAAACCACCAAGGGCTTCGCCTTCGGCATGGGCTTGGATCGTCTCGCGATGATCCGCTGGGGCATCCGGGACATCCGGTTGCTGATCGAGAATGACGTGCGCTTCCTCAAGCAGTTCGCTTGAAGACACAAGACGACAAGACCCAAGACGCAAGATGAAGAGGTTAACAGTTATGAGGAATACACTCCGCTTCATGCTTGCTGTCCTCTCAATTTTCTTCTGCCATCTGCGTTTATCTGCGTCCATCTGCGGTTAAATATCTTTCCCATATCTCTCACATGAACATCTCATTGAATTGGCTCGCCACCCACCTTGACCTAGCAGGAAAGTCGATCCAGGAAATCGACGACCTATTCACCTTCGCCGGGGTGGAGGTCGAAGGCATCGTCATCAAAGGTATCACCTCGGAAAGAATTGTGGTGGCGCAGGTGATGGAAGCCGTCCAGCACCCACATGCGGACCGGCTCAAGGTCACCCAAGTGGATGCGGGCGAAGGCAGCTTGCGCCAGATTGTGTGTGGCGCGCAAAACTATCAGGTGGGCGACAAGGTACCCTGCGCGCTGCCGGGCACGGCGCTGCCCGGCGGCTTCACCATCAGTGAGACGGTCATGCGCAAGGTCGAGTCCCGCGGCATGCTGTGCTCCGCCGCAGAACTCGGCCTGCCAGCCGGCGAGGACGGCTTGCTCATTCTGCCGGCAGATGCGCCTATCGGCAAACCCCTGAAGGAAATGTTCGACTCCGATGTTTTGTTGGAGTTGGAGGTCACCCCTAACCGCCCTGACCTACTCAGCCACCGCGGGATGGCCCGCGAGCTGGCCACCTTGCTCAAAACCCCGCTCAAACCGCTGGATCTCCCCGCAAGGAATGTGGGCGTCGCACCCACTTCTTCCATCCAAATCGACGCCCCGGCCGCCTGCCCGCACTATACCGCCGTGCGCATCACGGGCGTGACCGTCAAGGACAGCCCGGCGTGGCTCAAGCAACGGTTAGAGTCGATTGGCCAGCGCCCGATCAACAACATTGTCGACGTCACCAACTATGTGTTGCACGAGCTCGGCCAGCCACTGCATGCCTTCGATGCCGCCAAACTCAGCGGCGGCATCGTCGTGCGCCACGCTGCGGAGGGCGAGGTGTTTCTAGCGCTCGACGCTTCTGAACATATTCTAACGACCGACGACCTGCTCATCGCCGATGCCTCTGGTCGCGCCCTCGCCCTCGGTGGCGTGATGGGCGGTGCCGATAGCGGAGTGACCGAGGTGACCACCGACATTGTGTTGGAATCGGCGTATTTCACTCCCTCTGGGATTCGGCGCAGCTCGCGCCGCTGCGCGTTGTCATCAGATTCCTCCTATCGCTTCGAGCGCGGGGTGGACCCGGCCGGCGTGCTCGCTGCCTCTGCGCTGGCGGTCAAACTCATTGTGGAAACCGCCGGCGGCAGTGCCGAGGTTGTCACTCTAACGGCCGGCGAGGCACCCGTGCTCACCCACCCCGTCGCCCTCGACGTTGCCAAGCTCAACCAACTCATGGGCGACTCGATTCCCCTAACTGACGCCGAGGCCATTCTTTCGCGGCTCGGACTCACCAAACTGGCTGACGCCACCTGGGAGGTGCCGTCATTCCGTGCCGACCTGCAGCGGCACATCGACCTGGTGGAAGAAATTGCCCGCGTCCACGGACTGGACAAGGTGCCGTCGCGCTTGGTAGGGGCCTTTGTGCCGGCCAGCGCGAGCGATGCGGCGTATGATGTGGACATGCTGCTGCGGCGGCGTTTGGCGGCGCTTGGGCTGTATGAATGTCAGACGATCAAGCTCATCGCCGGCCACCAAGTGAGCGATGCCCTAATGTCGCGGCCGTTGTTGGACGGCGATCTCATCCGGGTGAAACTGCCGCTCAGCGAAGATCATGCGGTGATGCGCCCGAGCTTGGTGCCGGGCTTGCTCGCTTCGGCAGTTAGAAACGTCAGCCAACAGGTGAAGTCATTGCGGTTTTTCGAAATGGGGCGGGTATTCCGCAATGCCGGCGGCGGCAAAGCGCGCGATCAGGAAAGCGACGCGCTGGCTATCCTGTTAGCCGGACCCACCGAGCCGTTCGGATGGGCGCAAACCGAGCGCAACGCCGATTTGTATGATCTGAAGGCGGTTCTATCCGCTTTGCTGGGAGGGCGCGAGGTCCGCTTCGCAGCCAAGGAGCGGCCCGGCTTTGTGCTCGCGTGCGACATCAAGGTGGAGGCCCAAGTCGTCGGTGTGTTCGCCCGGCTCGCTGCGGCCCGCGAACGCGAGCTGGACTGCACTGCTCCGGTGTATGTGGCCGAGTTGGATTTGGCGAAACTGCGCAAGTTGCTAGGCGGGATTCAACACGTGGTGGATCTACCACTTTTTCCCGGTTCGTCGCGCGACGCGGCGATGGAGTTGCCGCTGACCACTGCCAACGCGCAAATTGAAGCTGTCATCGACAAGGCGGCGGAGCCCTTGCTGGTGGGCTACGAATGCTTCGATGTGTTCACCGATCCCAGCGGAGCTAAGCTAGCTGTGGAGCGCAAATCCCTGGCCTATCGATTCCACTATCGCGCCACCGAGCGCACCCTCAAATCCGAGGAGGTCGATGCCGCCCACCAGCAGCTGCTCGCCGCCCTAAGCACCCAGCTCGGCGTGAAATTCCGTTAGCGTATCGATTGCGCATCGGCAGTCACAGACCGCCGCCTTTCAAAGGACGAAGGGAGTTTCAACTGCAGGAGACCCCTGTGGTTTGTGGAGCCGCCCGATTTTGGGGTGGTGGCGGAAGCGCTGAGAAGAAATGGATCCATATTTCAGTGCTTGCAGTGGCAATGAGTGCCTCATGGGTAAAATTCGTCACGAAGCATCCCCAAAATTCCTTAGCATGTGCGCATGCCTCCGCGGGAGTGTCGCGCATGGTCCCGGAGTCATTTGTCTTTGCTCGGGGGCTGAAATGGCGTACGAAACCCCTCCGCCGCCACATGAGAATGTTCCGCATCCTGATTTTCAAAGAGTTGAAGGGGTTTTATCTAGCACCTTTCGGCTGGGTCGTACTGGCGTTTGTGACCTTGATGCAGGGGATTTCGCTTTCGACGGCGATGAAGGGCTTCCGCGACACGCCGATGAAGGACAGTCTGATTTACGTGACGTTCCACACGCCGGTATTTTGGTTTTACTTTTTGTTTATATTTCCGCTGATCACGATGCGGCTATTCGCCGAAGAAGAGCGGTCCGGCACCCTGGAAACCCTGCTCACTGCGCCGGTGCAAACCTGGCAGGTGGTCGCTTCAAAATACTTTGCGGCGATGGGGTTCTACGCCGTGCTGTGGCTGCCGTCACTGGTCCAGTTCAAGCTGTTCGAATGGGTCACCGGGCTGCCCCCGGCTTGGACGGGCGGCGCGCTGGGCGGCACCTTCGCCATTCTTATGCTGATGGGCGCCGCGTTTACTGCCGTGGGCTGTCTGGCCTCGGCACTGACCTCCAGCCAGATTATCGCCGGTATCATCACCATCGGAGTGCTGGTAATTCAGTACTTCGTCGGCTTTGTCACCGTCATCTGGGGCGAGTCGTTCCCCGGGGCCGCGTTTTTTCACTACATTTCCTCGCAACGCCACCTGCATTACTTCGCCAGCGGCCTGCTTGACAGCCGTGCGGCAGTGTACTACCTGAGCGTGACGGTATTTCTGCTGTTCCTGACCTACCAGGTGGTGGATTTCCGGCGCTGGCGCAAATAAGATTCCGTTCTTCCCCCGCACGATGTCCGAATCCACTCCACCCCCCGCGGAAAAACCCGCCCGCCCGGTCAACCGCTGGGGCATCGGGGCTCTTTCGCTGCTGCAAGTCGTGTTGCTCGCCTTGACCCTCATCGCGTTCAACTATCTTACGGCCCGCCATTACACCCGCATCGATCTGAGTCGAGAGAGCAACTACACGCTCTCGTCGGCCACCGGTCGCTACCTGGCATCCGAGGCATTGGCGGAACGTGCCAAACCAGTGCAATGGGTGATGGCTTTCCCTAGGTCCAACCCGTTCTATGAGCGGGTGCGGGTATTGGCCGAGGAGTACGTCCGGATGTCCCACGGCAAAATCCACTTGGAGGTGGTTGACCCGCTGCGCAGCCCGGACCGCACCCAACAAGTGATGGCCGCCTACGAGCTGAGCCTGACCCGCCCGATCATCATCATGGACGCGCGCACGGACGAAAGTGCCGCCGTGAGCAACCAAGCAGGCATGCATGAGCTCAACCCGAACGTAAAACTGGTGTTGGCCGATGACATGGTCCAGCATACGACCGATCAGCAGGGTCAGCGGCGTGCCAGCGGATTCCAGGGTGAGGATGCGCTAACTGCGGGACTGGTGCAGGCGATTGAAGGCCGGGCCCGCAAAATATTGTTGTTGGCCGACAAGAGTAAAATGGATGGCGAGGGCGAGAATTCGCCGTGGAAATCGCTGGAAACCACCCTGCGGTTCCAAAATACCGAGTTGCAAGCCATCAACCTGGCCGGGCTGGAGGAGATTCCCGCAGATGCGGCAGGGGTGGCCTTGGTCGCACCCAAATACGATTTAACCGATGAGGAGCTCGGAGTCTTGGAAACCTATTGGGCGCGGCCCCGCGCGGCGCTGCTGGTCCTGTTGGAGCCAGGCCACACGTTGCCGAAACTGCGGGCTTTCCTGCGCGCCAACGGGGTGACCCCGCAGCGCGACCGGGTCATTGCCAGGGAAAAAGACCGGCTGATCACCGCCGCCCGCGGTGCGTTCACCTACAACATTGATTTCCTCAAGGATCTGGCTGGCCAGACCAGTGTGTTTGAAGGGGCGAGCTCGTCGTTGGAAGTGCGGGAAAATGCCGATGACCTCGGAACGCGCAAGATCTATCCGTGGGGCCTGTTCCAAGTGGCGGACGGATTTTGGGGCGAGACCAAGTTTGGAGCGGGCAACGAGGCGTTCGACAAATTCGAGGACCATGCCGCGCCGTTGTTTCTGGCAGCAAGCGTGACGCGCGGCGCAGCCTCCAGCGACAAATTATCCGGGCAAACGTCGCGGATGATTGTCGTTTCCAACACCGATTTCCTCAAACCCGAGAACCAACGCGCCGAGAATATCGACTTTCTCGCCTCCTCGGTCAATTGGCTAGTCGGCCGCGAGGCGCTCGCGGGCATCGGTCCGCGCTCGCTGGGCACCTACAAACTGCCGATTCTCGAGGCGCAAGTGACCTTCATCAACCGCGTGAACCTGCTGTTTTTGCCCGCCTTTTTCGTCTTGGCTGGCGCACTGATCTGGTCCTCGCGCCGTGCCTGACGCCCATGCGCTCCCCCGCCTTCACGTTTCTGCTCAGCCTCGTCGCACTGGTCACCTGCGGGTTGGCTGGCTGGTGGCTGTCGGATGGCCAGCTCAGCGCCTTGTTCGGCACGCCGCCGACCCCGCCGGGGGACCGGCTGTACACGTCGTTTGCGCCGGCGGATGTGCGTAAAATCCAAATTTCGGTGCAGGGTAAGACTGCGGAGTTTGTCAAAGCCAGTGGCGGCTGGCAAGCCTCGCAACCCTGGCAAGACCGCATGGACCCGCGGGCGGCGGTGGGCATCATCGGCTTCACCCTCGGCATGCGCGTGGAAGATCTGGCGCCGACCGGAGAAATGCACCTGGCGGAAACCGGGTTGGCGGACGGCGCCATTCACATCCGCTTGGAAGGGGCGGATGGGCGGCCGCTGGCCAAGTACCGGTTGGGGCGGCGCACGCCGTGGCTGGGGACAGACCCGGAGAGCGGCCAAGCCGTGCCGACCCTGTTTGTGCAGCCGTGGGACAAAAACCGCAAGAGCCATGTGTTTGCCTGCACCGGTGACATTTTGCCGCTGTTCAAAAACCATCTCAAATACCTGCGCGATCATCATCCGTTCTACTTCCACCCGGCCACCCTGCGCAAAATCCGCATCCGCAGCGCTGCGGGCGAACTGACCCTCGGGCGCGACACTCCCAAGGATGCATGGCACATGGTTAAGCCGCTGGAGCTCAGGACCGACCCCGCCGCGATCAAGACCCTCATCGAGGGCTTGCACAACCTGCAGGCGGTAGCCATCAACGAGGCAGCAGTGGCCCCGCCGGCCAAGGGCGCCGCTAGCGCTGCCAAGCAAATCGCCCTGACGCTGTTTGGTTCCGAAACGGAGACCGTGTTGGAGATCCAAGCGCCGGAAACTCCCGCCGCGCGCGACGTCGCTGCCACCGTCAGCGACCGCCCGGGCACGGTTTTCCGGCTACCCCTCAAACCCGAGCCGGATCTCGTGTCGCTGGCCGATTTGCCCCTCGCCGTCAACGACCTACGCGACGCCACCCTCACCAACCTCAACGTCGCCTCGCTGCAAGCTATCTCGATCCAAGCGTCCACCGGACCAGAAATTTTCATCACCCGCCAGGGCCCAAAACTCTGGACTACACAGATCGAGGGCCACCAATGCCAGGCCAACGAGCTGCGCCTGTTTGAATTGCTCAAGGCCATGACCACCGAACGGGTCATCGGCTTCGAATCGGATGCCGCCACCGATTTCACCCCCTGGGGCTTGGCCCGCCCGTTTCTCAAGCTCAGCTTCATCGCCCAGGACAGCCGCACCCTCAGCCTGCGCTTCGGCATGGACAAGCACGGCAGCGTTTTCGTCAACCGCCTCGGCACGACCAGCGTCATGCGGGTGGATAAATCCGTGTTAGCCGCCATCACCATCCATCCCTACGCTTGGCGCGGCGCCCGCCTGTGGTCGCTGAGCCGCGTCGATTTACAATCCATTCAGCGCAGCGTGCCGAATCAAGCCCCCCTCATGCTGGCCTACGATTTCCTGTTTGATGAAACCTGGCACGGCCAGAGCGCGGGCAAGGATATCAGCGACGCAATCAACCCCGATAACGCCAAACGCTTGCTCGGCACTCTCGAATCCCTCGAAGCCACCCGCTGGCTCGCCACCGACGATGCCGACGCCATCGCCGCCTTGGCCACTCCGGCGCTCACCCTCACGGTCGAGGAAAAACAGGTCGATGAGCAGGGCAAGACGACCGGCGTTGACCGCCACGAGCTGAAATTCGCCCCGCTGGCCGGCACCCCGCCCTCGCCATTCTACTATGGCTGCCTGAGCTCCGACGGCCAGCCGTTCCTGATTGACCGCGCCACCTTCGACAACCTCGCCGTGGACGTGCTCGCCGAGCCATAAGCCAAGAGGAGCATTCTCTCAAAAGGCACCCAATCGCTTGCTCGCCCGCCGCTTTGTCATTGAGGGAGGAACCTTCCGAACAGCTTGGCTCCGATGCGGCCCGTTACGGAGCGACGACCTTACTGTCGTCGTGCGGAAGGGTCGACCCTAAACCAATGCTGCGGCGCTCATTCATGGGCCGCGTTTCCGCACCACCACAAAATGTGGTGGCTCCTTATACTCGTTCTCGAATACACCTGACCTCGAAGGCGTCCGCCGCCTCAAAATCGCCGCTGCAAGAATTTCCCAACGAAATTCATTGGCAAAGCGGAGCAGATAGCTATTTTCGCGCTTGTAGAGTTTACGCATAAATCCGGCCGCAAACCACTGTCCCTTGCCCAAATCCGCTGTATGGATTTGGTTCCTGTCTCTTCTTTTCACCGAAACACCGCCCTGCCGAAACACCGAAACACCGAAACACCGAAACACCGAAACACCTCTTCCGCCCCCCCCTCTTCCCCGTCCTCCGGGTCGGCTTGGGCGGGCGTAGCCCAGCAAAGCTCCCCCACCCACTCTTTCAATGGCCTTCACCGGGAAAACAATTTTCTAGCAATCTAGCAATAATCAGGTGAATCACATATCATGATCAACAACCCAGTCTCACGCAGGCGGTTTCTAGCCGTTGTCGCCGCGCTTGCCGCAGCCCCTCAGGCTGCGCTCGTCGCTGCACCAGAGAGCCGGCAGCCTAACATCGTGTTTGTTTTTGCCGATCAGATGCGATTCAGCATGATGAGTTGCATGAAAGGGGCTGCCGGGGCGGGCGGTGACCCGGAAAATGTTGCCACACCAAACCTGGACCGATTGGCCCGGGAAGGAGTGCTTTTCACGCACGCAGTCTCAAATATGCCGGTTTGTTCCGCCTATCGCGCCGCGCTGCTGACGGGGAAATTCACCCATACCACTACCGACCGGCTGACCAATCATGCCAACACGTTCCCGTCCATCCTCAAGCGCCAGGGCTATACTAACGGTTATATCGGCAAGTGGCATCTATCGCCCAAGGACCACCACCGGGAGGTCGGCGACTCGCGGCAGTTTGTGAAACCCGAGAACCGCGTGGGATGGGACTATTTCGCCGGGTTTGAATGTGCGCACCATTATTTTGACGGAACTTATTACGTCGACAATGATAAGACTCCGGTGAAAATACCAGCGGGTTCCTACGAGCCGGCAGTTCAGACGGATCTTGCGATTTCATTTATCAGACGTCATTCCCAGCAGCCCTTTGCCTGCTTTCTTGCGTGGGGGCCACCGCACAATCCGTATGAACCGCCCAAGGACTTCGATGCGCACAAGTCCGGACAGGTAAAACTGAGGGCGAATGTTCCGCAGGACATGGACGCTGAGGCACGTAAATATATTGCGCTTTATGCCGGGCAGGTGGAAAGCCTCGATGCACAGATGGGACGTCTACTCACCGCGCTTGACGAATTGGGAATCGCCGATAACACCATCGTCTTTTTTTCCTCGGATCACGGCGATATGCTCTCTTCGCAATATCATCAGCGCAATCAACACGGGGCTGGCTATAAACGGCGGCCTTGGGATGAGTCAATAAGAGTCCCGGGCATTTTACGCTGGCCTCAGCGCCTTTCCGGCGCCCAGCGCAATGATATGTTGCTCGGTTCGGTCGATCTCATGCCGACACTTCTTGCGCTTGCCGGCGCTCCCGTGCCACAGGATGTGCAAGGGCACGACCTATCAGGATGCATCCTGCACAAGCAATCCCCGCCTGATGCCGCGATGCTTGAACAGTACGCGCCCGGCAACACAGCGTATGGCTCGCCATGGCGCGGCATACGCACTGCCCAGTATCTGTATGCCATCAGCGGCCACCTCAACAATGGCCCCTGGCTCCTCTATGACATGGAAAAAGATCCGTTTCAGCTGAAGAATCTTGTCGGTGACTCAGACTATGCGGCGATACAGCAACAACTTCACACGCGCCTGTGCGACTGGAGAAAGGCAAGCGGCGACGATAACGATATGCAAAAACGCTTTCGGTCATTCCAGAGCAAGCCGGAGAAAGCTGTACAGGACGATTGACGCGCTGAACTGTTGTCGCCGGGTTGATTCCTACTAGGTGACAGATAAATAGTGGAGAATCTTTTGGATTGTGCGGTTTTCGGTGGTACGGTGATTACATGCGTAAATCCCGATGGCTGGCGGGGTGGAAAGATTCGGGCACGAAACCGGTGATTTACCATTGCATTAGCCGAGTGGTGGATCGGCGGTTTGTGTTTGAGGAGAGGGAATGCGAGGCGTTCCGGATGTTTTTTCGGATGTATGAGAATTTTTCAGGCTGCCGGGTCTTAGCGTATTGCGTGATGTCTAACCATTTTCACTTATTGCTGGAGGTGCCGCGGATGGCGGATGGCGGGTTGAGCGACGAGGAGTTGCTGGAACGTCTGGGCGGGCTATATCCCGAGGTGGTGGTGGCGGGAGTGGCGGCGGAATTGGAGGAGGCAAGGAGGAGTTCTATCGGCGAGATAGATGGCGCTATTGACGCGCGAGTGGCGGCGATTCATGCCCGATTTACCTATCGGATGCATGATTTGAGCGAGTTCATGAAAGGCTTGTTGATTCGCTTCACGCGGTGGTTCAACCGAACGCATTTGCGGACCGGAACCTTGTGGGAAGAACGGTTCAAGAGCGTGATAGTGGAAAGCGGGGTGGCGGCACGGACGATAGCAGCCTACATCGACCTCAATCCGATGCGGGCTGGGATGGTTAAAGACCCGGCGGATTACCGCTGGAGCAGTTATGGGGAAGCGGTGGGCGGCGGGAGGAAAGGGAATGGGAAAAAAGCCCGCGAGGGGTTGGTGCGGGCGTATTTTTGCGATCAGGGAGTGAGCTTTGAGGCGGAGAAATGGCAGGAGGTCTCGCGCCTGTACCGACGGCTAATGGGCTTGGCTTTGGGGCGCAAGCCGGGGTTTGCCAACATAGGCGGAGCCGGAAATCGTTGGACCCAAAGTACGCTGAGCGCGGCCGAGATGTTAGAAAGCAAAACCAACGGCACGGTCTTGAAGGCCCTTGGCATGGCCCAAATGTTGCATTGCCGGGTGAGGTACTTCACGGATGGGGCGGTGATTGGCAGCAAGGAGTTTGTGAACGAGGCGTTTGCACGAGCGCGGGAGCGATTCAGCGCCAAGCGCAAGGATGGAGCGCGGGCGATGAGGGGCAAAGGCAGCGGCGCGAAGGGACTGCTATGGAGCGCCAGGGCATTGCGCGTGGGTATTTGAAAATCACCAACACCGATTACCTTGCTGAAAGGATGCGCAGACGCCATTCTGGGCGCGTCCCCAGCCCCCGCGCCCCGCGTTTCCACCTCATGTCCACTTGGCGACCGATCCCTCTACCCAGTTTCTGGCAGCGCTGGCTGCCCGAACGGCTGCATGGGCCACTGCGCGGATTGGTGAAACTCACCCTTCTTGGCTTGATCGTGGGCGGCGGGCTGGCATTTTTCTATGTTCTGTTGGCCAGTCGCTTTGATTTGAACGAGGTGGGCCAGCTGCCCGGCGATCCAGTTTACTACGACCGCCAGGGCCAGGAATTACCGGCGCCGGTGGGTGCTGGCCGGCGTTTGGTTAGCCGCCAAGACATTCCGGCATTTCTGGTGCAAGCGCTGCAAGCGCGGGAGGATGCGCGGTTTTTTCAGCACGGCGGGGTGGATGTGTGGGGGCTGTGCCGGGCCACCTTGCGCAACCTCAAGGACCTCGATTTCACCCAGGGGGCCTCGACCCTCACCATGCAGTTGGCCCGCAATACCTTCGACATCCGGGCCAAGTCGTTGCACCGCAAATTCCTCGAAATCGCCCTGACCTTGCGCATCGAGGCCCATTACTCGAAAGACGCCATCCTCACTGGCTACCTCAACCGGATCTACTTCGGCTCCGGCTGCCATGGCATCGAACAAGCCGCCAAGACGTATTTTGGCAAGGCGACGCGCGACCTCGACGAAGGCGAGTGCGCGCTGATGGTGGGCATTATCCGCGGTCCGCATTTATTCTCGCCGTTGCGCCACCTCGCCGCTGCCCTTGAACAACGCAACCAAACCCTTGAGCGCATGCTCGCCATGGGCTTCATCAACGCCGAGCGCCAAGCCGCCATTCGCGCCCAAGCGATTAAACTCGCCGACAACGAGCAAATCCAACCGTCCTACGCCCTCCAAGCCATTCAACGCGAACTTTACCAAATCCTCGACGAACGCGATATTCGCCTCGGCAGCCTCCACGTCGACACCACCCTCGACGCCGCATGGCAGGAACGCCTGGATACCGGACTGACCCACGCTGTGGCCGCCTTGGAACAGGAGAAGTCCTGGGGCCACCCGACCCACGCTACCTATCAAACGGGCAGCAAGCCGCTCTACGTCCAATACGCCGCAGTCACCACCGAGACCCGCAGCGGGGCCATTCTCGCGCTCATCGGTGGCCGAGATTACCAGCACTCGCGGTTTGACCGGACCCGCTCGACCCGCGATCTGGGGTCGGCCTTCGAACCGTTCGTAGCCGCCGCCGCCGCCGAACGCGGCAAACTCGTGCTGCCAGGTAAACCCGTGCAAACCGGCCGCCAAATCGGTCCCGCCGAAGTCGAGCGCATCGCCAGACGCTGCGGCCTCGCTGGCCCGTTCCTCCTCCACACCGAGGATCTATTCCGCGGCAGCGTCGCCGCCACCCCCACCGAAATGGCCGTAGGCCTGGCCACCCTCGGCAACCAGGGCAAACGTCCCAAACCCTTCCTGATCCGAGAAATCCGCGACGCCGACGGCAAATCCGTCTACACCGCCAGCCCGGAGCTTAGCCCCGCCATCAGCCCCAACGCCGCGCTGGATGCCACTAGCGTACTGCGCCGCCATGCCGGCACCCGCTGTTTCACCGGTGCCACGGGCTCCGAACGCGACGCCTGGACCCTGCGTCTAGGTCCCGGCGGCGCCACCGCCATCTGGATCGGCTTTGACGACCCGACCGTCATTGCCGGCGAGCGCCGCCTCAAGTCGCTGCTCGATGAATTTGTTGAGCGCCTCGGCAATGAATGAGGGATCAGGGGATGGAGGCAATTTCGCTCCGATCTCTTAAGATCAACGTCCATCTGCGTTTATCTTCGGTTCATTTTTCTTTCTAGGATGAGCCGCCGTTCAAACCGCTTTGACAGCGCCGCGCTTCTCCCACATACTCTCCGCATGCAAGCCATTCAGTTCGAACAAGCCGTCGCGGCGATCCTGCATCGCGACAAACGCTTCGATCCCCACGCCTATTTTTTCCTCAAGGAAGCGCTGGATTTCACTCTCAAACGCATCGCCGAAGGCAATAGCGGCCAGCCCCGCCACGTCAGTGGCCCGGAACTCGTCGCCGGCCTGCGCGATTTGGCCCTAGAGCAATTCGGCCCGATGGCCGCCACCCTGATGCAAGAGTGGGGCGTGCGCCAAAGCGGCGACATCGGCGACATGGTCTTCCATCTGATCGAGGAGCAGATTTTCGGCAAACAGGATTCCGACCGCCAGGAAGACTTTGCCGGCACCTTCGATTTAGAGGACTCCCTGCGCGCTCCCTTTATCCCCCTGTCCCGCCGCCACCACGCTACCTCTGCCGCTCCTCTTGCCCCCAGTCCCTCGGCTAGCTCATGTGTCACACAAAATTTGAAAAAGTCCTGAATTAGCGCGTGCCCTCCGGCGTTGCTTATCTATACTCGCCCAGACCCTCGCATGCAAAACGCCCATCGACGACTCTTCCCACGCGGCTGCGTGCTCATTCTTGTGTCCGCTTGGTGGCTTACAGCGCTGCATGCCACAGAGATGCCAGCGGCTCCGTCATCGCTCGCCCAACGCGAACTCGCAAAACGCCGCGCCTCCGTCGAAGAGGCCCAGGAATTACTCACTAAAGGCGATCAGGCGTATCAGGCAGGCCGCTATGCCGATGCCGCCGCCGCCTTTTCCGGGGCCCGTGAGATGATTCCCGACTCGCCGCTCACCGCCGAATTGCGCAATGCCGCCTCCCAACGCTTCGCCCAAGCCTCCGCAGCTCAAGCCTCCGTGCTCTCCCGCAACGGCGATGTGGACGCCGCCAAAACCGCCGTCGAGGCCGTACTCAAGGCCGACGTCACGCCCGCCGACGCAGGCGGCCTAACCACGCGTGCCCGACTCGATGATCCGCTGCGGACTAATCCGGCCCTGACCAAAGATCACGCTGCTGCCGTTGATGGGGTTCGCAAACTCCTCTACACCGCGGAGGGTGCCTACCATCTCGGTCAATTCGATGCCGCCAAAAAGCACTACCAAGACGTCTTGCGCATCGATTCAACTAACGCCGCCGCCCGCCGCGGCCTCGAACAAGTCGCCGCCGCGAGGTCCTCCTATCATGCCGCCGCCAGCGACCAGACCCGCGCTGAGTTACTCAACCAAGTGGCCGCCAGCTGGGAAATCTCCGTGCCTGCCCCGCTGCTGGATGTCGCGGCAGTGGAGCCCGGCCTGCCCACCGTGTCCGCCGCCGCCTTCGTGCCCGTCGCCAACAAACTCGACCGCATCGTCATTCCCAACCTCATGCTCGACGGTGCCTCGCTCGAGGATGCCATCGATCTGCTGCGCCTGCGTGCCAGCGAGCTCGACACCACCGAGGTGGACCCCGCCCACCGCGGAGTCAATTTTAACATAGATATCGGCGACGAAACCTCCGATGTGGGCAAGCAAATCCGCGCCTGCCGTTTCAACCTGCGGCTCGCCAACGTGCCGCTGAGCAAGGTGCTGAGCTACATCAACGGGCAAACCCGCACCCTTTATACGACCGATGATTTCACGGTGACCATCCGGCCGCGTGACTCCGAATCCAAGGAGATGATGACCCGTTCTTACCGGGTGCCGCCGGACTTTCTCACCAGTATGAGTGCCAGCGGTGCCGCCGCAGCCAAGAGTGACGATCCGTTCTCCGCCAAGCCGGCCAAGGGTCTCCTCGCGGAACGCCGCGGTGCCGTCGAAGTGCTCCACGAGCAAGGCATCGAGTTTCCGGAAGGTGCCTCCGCCACCTTTAATTCCGCCAATGCCACCCTCACCGTCACCCATACCGCGGCCAATCTCGACATCATCTCCCAGCTCGTCGATGCCGTCGCCAAAACCGAGCCGGTCATGGTCTGCGTGCGCGTCACCATGATCAGCGTTAAGGAAACCCGCCTCAAGGAACTCGGCTTCGATTGGCTGCTTAGCCCCACCGGCATCGGTGCGTCAGGTGGGATTCCCGGCACCCAAGCCATCAACCTCAGCGGCGGCACCCAAGGCACCGGCAGCTCCCTCAGTGACATCCCACTGCCACCCGGCCAGTTTGAGCGCGATCCGATCACCGCCGGCAATCGCAGCGGCGACGCCACCCTCTACCAGGACGCCATCGATGGTTTCATCGAAAACAGCAACAAAGTCACGCTAGACACGAGCGCTCCAGCACCCGCGCCGGGTATTTTCGGCCTCACCAAAGTCCTTGCCAACAGCTCAGTGCAGATGCTCATGCGCGGACTCAATCAGAAAAAGGGCGTCGAGATCATGACTGCGGCCGCCACCGTTACCCGCAGCGGCCAGGCCGCCAGTGTCCGCTCAGTGCGCGAAATGCTCTACCCCACCGAATACGAACCCCCGCAACTGCCCAAAGCCAATAATAACAACAACGGCGGCAGCAGCAGCCCGGCGATGCTGGTCACCCCGTCCCATCCCTCCGCGTTCAAAAAACGCGAGCTGGGCATGACGCTGGAGGTGACACCCACCGCCGATGAGGCAAAAAACTACGTCGAAGTAACCCTCAACCCCTCGCTGGTCGATTTCGATGGTTTCGTCAATTACGGCAGCCCCATCTTTGCTCCGCCCAATAACAGCCTGCTGAGCAATATCAACCCGTTGCTCAGCCGCCAGGTGCTCTCAGACAACCGCATTTTGATGCCAGTGTTCAGCACTCACAAGGCAGCCACCAGTCTCAGCGTGGCCGACGGCGCCACCATCCTCATTGGCGGCATGCTTCAGGACCGCGTCCAAAACGTTGAGGATCACACGCCGCTTTTCGGCAACTTACCGCTGGTCGGTCGCTTGTTCCAATCCAAGTCCAACCAACCGAGCAGCACTGCGGTGATGATGTTGGTCAATGTCCAGCTCGTCGATCCTACCGGCAAACCGTTTAATAAACATTGATTTCTCCACCGCTGCTGGCCGCCCTCTCACTTCATACCCAGTCACCCATCTATGCCCCCCTCAGCGAGTGAACCGGAAAAGTACTCGATCGATGCAATGATGGAGCGGCTCAAGGGACAGTCGGCGGAACCCCCGCCCGCCGCCGGCGAATTGGTCACCCGCGCCGATGGCTCGCAGGCACTGCGGGTGCGCAAACATAAACGCCGCAGCGAGCAGCCCAAACGCGATGAGGCCAAGCGCATCAAGCGCTTCCGTACGCTACAAGTGGCCAGCGGATTGGTCCTGTTGCTGCTCATCGCTTTGGGCATCGGCACTGCCTACGTGTATGCCAATAGCGCCCCCTATCACAAATCCATCACTGCCACCATCGCCAACAGCACCGGTGCCAGCGTCGACCTCAGGCAATTCCGTGTCAGTCCCGCCAGTGCTAACGCCGAATCGCTCGCTCTCGAGTGGCCCGCAGGCTCGTTCCTCAAAGCGATGCGCCTCAACGGCGTGTCGGCCGACATTTCGCCGCTGAGCATCTTCGGAGGCCGCTTGCGCGGCGACGAAGTTTGCGCCCGCGACGGCAGTCTGTGGCTACTCCCCGCCGTCGCCGCCACGGCTGGTCCCACCGCTTCGCCATTCCCCGATAAATCGCTTGTGCACTTCAGCCGCATCTCGGTGCCAAAATTCAATATTTACCTCGGTGACACCGCGCTGCCAGAGTTCAAAGTCCTGGCCACTGAGGGCTCGCTGCGCCTAGATAGCGCCACTGAGCAGACGACTCTCCATCTCTATCGAGGCAATCTCCAGCTCGCCGGTTGGCCAGTCTTCAAAATCGATCGCGCGGTGATGGAATTCCGCGCTGCGGAAACCGAATTGGTCATCTTGCGCGTCACCGATTCCCAACCCAAACGCGGCATTTTGGACCTCAGCGGCAGGCTCCAACCGTGGGGCTCCCAATCCCCGTCCATCTTCAGCGTGAAACTTGACAACTTCGATTTCGGTGAGCTCCTGGGCCCCGAATTCGGCGATCTCATCACGGCCAAACTCGACACCCGGTCCGACGCGGCTCCCAGCTCGCTGCGCTTGCTCCTAGGCTCGCCCACCGCTGCCGAACTCAACCTGGCTTTCAAAAGCACCGTGGCGTCAAAAGTCAGCATCAGAAATTTCCCGTTCCTGTTGTCACTCATGCGCACACTCAACGACAAATGGTATGAAAATCCAACCTTCGTCGGCGATTTCACCGGCCTCATCCACCGCCAAAACGCCAGTGTCGAACTCCGCGAATTGCAGCTCGAGAGCAAATCCCGCATGGCAATTCATGCCCAGCTCACCAGCGCCGCCGATAAATCCCTCACCGGTTCCATGGAAGTCGGCATCCCTGAATCCATCGCCCAGCTCGCCCATAATCCCAAGATCAACTCCATGCTCTCCCAGCCCCGCGATGGCTACCGCTGGCTCACCCTCAAACTCGGCGGCTCCTTGGCCCACCCAAGCGATAACTTCGCCGCCCTCTACGCCGCCGCCGAGGAATCCGCCGTCGAGGCCGACGAGCCGTCGCTCAAGGACGCCCCCTGAGACGGCCGATGTGAATGAAATGGCGCTTGGAGTGCGGCAGCTTGCTGCCGCCAGGCTAAGCCAGCTTGCTGGCGAGTGTCGGCGTGCGGCGGTCTCATTGGCGGCTCATGGGCAGCGGCGGTCATAGACGCGCCGCTACAAAGTGACAAATATTTTTGCGTGGCCCCTTAGCTCCACAAGCCTGCCAGCTGGGTAGCCAAGCGTGTTTTTTCTAGCGTAATTCATATTATCCGCTCTATATTACGTTACCGATGGGACGCATGTAAACCCGTTCTCATAGGCCTCAACCAAAACCACCAACCCCATGCAAACTGCCAACGTTAATCTGCCAATCACCATCACTGTCCGTCATGAGGAAGTGACTGATTCCCTGCGCGGCTACGTCACCAAAAAAATCGAGGGCCTCCACCTCGATTATCCCCGCATCATCGGTGCCAAGGCCGTTCTCGATGTGCAAAAAAACCGCCACGTCGTCGAATTCATTCTCTTCTGCGCCAATCACATCACCATTGAGGCCCACACCGAAGGCAGCGACATGTATGCCGCCATCGATGACACTATCGAGAAAATCGCCCGCCGCATGCGCAAGCATAAGACGCGCCTGCTCAAAAAGCACCGCCCGCATCGCAATGAATCCATCCGCCACCTTGACGAACGGTTCTTTACCATGGCCGTGCTCGATCATCCGGAGGATTCCGACGTGGATCCCGAGCCCTACATCATCCATACCGATCATTATTCGATCCGCACGATGTTCAAGGAAGACGCCATCATGCAACTCGAACTCTCCGACCGACCCTTCGTCCTCTACAAAAGCGCCCGCCGGGGCGTCCTCTCACTCGTCTATCGCCGCAAGGACGGTGAATTCGCCGCTATCGATATCAAAGATCCGGAGTAAGGAGCAGCGCTAGAATATCTGCCGTATTGGAGCGGCGCGTCTATGACCGCCGATCCAGATATACCGCCTATCAATCCGCGTTTCCTGTAGGCGTCGTGTCATTGGCATCGGCGCTCGCAGAGCGCCGCCTCAACCCGTCTCAGATGCCTTGCCACAATTATTATTGCGCATGCCCCAAACCTTCCCATCTGGAAAATTTGGCGGATTGCTCCAATTTATTGTTGCAGGCTTGTCACTGGGTGGGAAAGCGCTTCAATCTGGCGCATGAAAAACGACGAGCGCGAGTTTTTGTTCCGCCTGCTGGCAACCCCCAGTCCCACCGGCTTTGAAATGCCCGGCCAGCGGGTCTGGGCAGAGTGGATTGGGCAATACGCCCCGCAAGTCGCTTGCGATGCTTATGGCTCGACTTGGGCCACGCTGCCGGGCAAGTCGCCGCGCACGATCATGCTCGCCGCTCATGCCGACGAGATCGGTTACATGATCAAACATATCGACGACAAGGGGTTTCTGCGGCTCGACCGGGTGGGCGGCTCGGATGCCGCTACCGCCAGGGGCCGCCGCCTTACCTTGGCCGGCGACAAGGGCCCGGTATCCGGCATCATCGGCAATACCGCCATTCACTTGCGCCGCGACGAACAGGGCAGCGAAAAAGCCCCCGCCGTCCACGACCTGTGGGTCGATGTCGGCGCCTCCAATCCGGCCGAGGTCGCCGCTCTGGGCCTGCGCGTCGGTCATCCCGCCGTCTATCAGGATGGCCCGCTCGAACTCGCGCACCGCCGCTTGGTGGGCCGCGCATTGGACAATCGGATCGGCGGCTATATCATCGCCCAAGTGATGAAACGACTAGCCAGCTCCAAGCGGAAGCCGGTTTTCAGCCTGGTTTGCCTCAATGCCATTCAGGAGGAAATCGGCGGCCACGGTGCCACCATGGCCAGCTACCGGATCCAGCCTGACCTGTGCATTTGCCTCGACGTCACCCACGCCACCGACACGCCGGGCCTCGACGCGGCCAAGACCGGCAGCATCAAACTCGGTGGCGGCCCCACTCTCACCCACGGCACGGCCAATCACCCCAAGGTCGTCAAGCGTCTCCAGGAGGTGGCCACCGCCGCTAAAATCCCCATCCAACATGAGGCCAGCAGCCGCTTCACCGGCACCGACACCGACAAGATTTTCACCACCCGCGAAGGCATTCCCAGCGCGCTGGTATCGCTGCCCTTGCGTTGCATGCACTCGGTGGTGGAAACCGCCCATCTCGATGACGTCGCCCACGTGATCGACCTGCTCAGTGCCTTTGTCCTTTCGCTCGGCGCCGAGGATCAATTCCACCAGACGCTCCAGTGAGCATGGCGGAGGGTTCGTTGCTGTTGCTGGGACTAGCCGGGCCGCGCTTGAGCGCGGCGGAGGCAGCGCTGTTTCGCCGCTTGCAACCGGCGGGCTTTATCCTGTTCTCGCGCAATTTGGTGACCCCGGAGCAAACCCGCGAACTCACCGATTCGCTGCGGAATCTGTCAAAAAACCAGCCGCTCATCGCCATCGATCAAGAGGGTGGACGCGTCACCCGCACCCGGGAGATGGCCCCAGCCATACCCTCGGCCGCGGCACTGGCAGCCCACGCCCAACCCGCGCTGACCGCTAAGGCGGGCCGCTTGACGGGCGAGCTGCTGCGTTTGTTGGGCGTGAATTTCAACCTGGCGCCGGTGCTGGATCTGGATCATCACCCGCAACTTCAAAATGCCTTGCGCGGCCGCTGTTGGGGCCGCGACCCGCAACGCGTCATCGATCACGCCGGCCAATGGAATCGCTCGCTGCGCCAACGCGGCATCGCCACTTGCGCCAAACATTTTCCGGCCGGCGGGCGGGCCATGGCCGATCCCCATCACGAGTTGCCGGCGGCGGCGGCGGCCCTCGACGAATTGTTGCGCGAGGACCTGCTCCCCTACACCGCCTTGATGCCCGAACTCGATGCCGTCATGCTCGGACACATCGAGTTTCCCAACATCGACCCGAATTTTCCCGCCTCGCTCTCGCCTAGACTCATCCGCGGCTTCCTGCGCGATCAACTCGGCTTCGACCGACACCTGGTTCTAACCGACGATCTGGACATGGCAGCCATCACTCGCCGTTATGGCCGCGGCCAGGACGCGCAACTGGCCATCGCGGCTGGCAATGACGTGGCGCTCATCTGTCATCGCATTGAAACGGCGGATGTGGCTGCGGCGGCCATCGCTGAATTGCCAGGCCCCCTGCTGGCCGACGCTTGGGAGCGCGTCGAGCGCCTGCGCGACAAACTCCACCCGCCCTTGCCCTGGTCGCCTGCCCAGTGGCAGACCACCTGCGACGGCCTAGCGGCTCTGGCGGCTGAAGTGCCAGCGGTGCCGGAGCCCACGGCGGGCGCCGAGCTGGCTCACAGCCCAGTGGCGGTCTATTAGCCCCAAAACTCAGGACTCGCCCCCACAATCCCTACTTTTTGTCTGTCACCATGTAATGATCGGCTCTTCTCTTGGGTCTCGCCGTCTTGTGTCTTGCGTCTTCTTCTCTTGTGTCTAGCGTCTTGCCTGTCGCCCCCGCCATGTCCCCCGAACACCAACTCGCCCAACTCACCGCCGGGACCGCCAAGGTCCTGTCCGCTACCGAATTGCTGGAAAAACTCCGGCTCGGTCGCCCGCTGCGCATCAAGCTCGGCGTGGACCCCACCGCACCCGACATCCATCTCGGCCACACCGTGGCGCTGGAAAAACTCCGCCAGTTTCAATTATTAGGTCACCAGGCGGTGTTGCTCATCGGCGACTTCACCGCCACCGTGGGTGATCCGTCGGGGCGCAGCGCCACCCGTCCGCCGCTCACCCGCGAGGAAGTGCTGGCCAATGCCGCCACTTACACCGACCAGGCATTCAAGATATTGGACCGTGAGCAAACCGAGATTGTGTACAACGGGGATTGGTTCCGCAAAATGAGTTACGAGGAAATCCTCCGGCTCAACGCCCGGGTCACCCTCCAACAAATGCTTCAGCGCGAGGATTTCCGCAACCGCCTAGACGCCGGCCAGGAAATCCGCCTCCACGAACTCCAGTACCCGATCATGCAGGGCTGGGATTCGGTGGAAATCCGCGCCGACGTGGAAATCGGCGGCACCGACCAACTCTTCAACATCCTCGTCGGCCGCGACCTCCAAAAAGAGGAAGGCCAGCCCCAACAAGTCGTGATGGTCCTGCCGCTGCTCGAGGGTCTCGACGGCGTGCGCAAAATGTCCAAGTCCTACGGCAATTACGTTGGCGTCAGTGATCCGCCGCAGGAAATGTTCGGCAAGCTCATGAGCATTTCCGACGAATTGATGGACCGGTATTACCTATTGCTGTTAGGCGAGGCCCGCGACCCCGCCGGCCACCCGATGGAGGCCAAGAAGGCGCTCGCCGAAAAGCTAACCGGCCGCTATCACGGTGCGGCTGCCGGCAGTGCCGCCCGCGCCGATTGGGACACCCGCTTTTCCAAGAAGGATTTGGCGGCAGCCGAGTTGCCGGGACTTTCGCTGGCCACTCTCCCGCCCGACCTCTGCGTGCTGAGCCTCAGCGCTCATGCCTTTAAGGCCGCCTTCGGCATCGAAAAATCCAACAGCGAACTGCGCAAGCAATTCATCACCACCGGCTCCGTCCAACTCAACGGCGAAAAACTAACCGACCCCGCCGCGCCGGTCGTCCCCCACCCCGGCGATGTCCTCAAGCTCTCCAAAAAACACGCCGTCCGCTTCACCTGAGAGCTTGGATCGCAGGCTACAACCTGCGAGTGAAATGAAGCACCTCATGCGCCAGTGTCGCATTGTAGCGGCGCATCTCGGATGCTTTGCGGCGTGTGAATTGTGTGGTGCAGCTGAATGGTTTCCCTGACACTCTGCGCCGCACCCATTTTCGTTTCATGCCCATCTCCACCCGCTCCTGTCCGCGCTGGCTCCGTCGCTGCCTGCGGTGGTTGGCGCTGGTTTGTCTGGGGCTGGCCATGGCGCTCGCCTTGCTCACCGGTTGCCAAAGCCGCCTCATCTATTTCCCGCGCCCCTATCCTGCAGGTCTAGTGGCAAAATGGACGACGGTAGCGCCGGGCCAGGTCATTGATTTCACCACCGCGCAAGGGCACCAGCACGCGTTTATGCAAGGCCAGCGCGACCATCCACGCAACCTCTGGCTGGTGTGTGGCGGCAATGGCTCGCTCGCCCTCGATTGGTCTGCCTGGCTGAGCATCCACGCCCCACGCGAGGACGCCTGGCTGCTGGTGGATTTTCCTGGGTATGGCGACTGCCACGGCACGCCGAGCCCCGCCGCCATCCGCGACACATTCGACCAATTGGTGCCGCTGGCCATGCAGAAATTGGGCTGGTCGCCCACCGCAGACTCATCCCGCCTGCGCATTTTTGGGCACAGTCTTGGGGCTGCTGCCTGTTTGATAGCCGCGGCGGATCATCACATCCAGCGCGGCGTGCTGCTCGCCCCGTTCACCAGCACCATGGACATGACCCGCCAAGTGACCGGTCTGCCGCTCGGCTTTCTCGTCTGGCACCGCTTCGACAACTCCGCCAGACTTGCCGATTTGGCCAGGCATGGCCCCGGTCGCATCCTCATCCTTCATGGCTCCCGGGACGAAGTCATCCCCGCTGGCATGAGCCGCCACCTCGCCACGCGCTTCCCTGCCTTGGTCGAATTGCAGGAGATCAAGGACGCTCACCATAATACCGTCCAAGACAGCCACTCCACCGACTTAGCCCGCGCACTCCGGGAGGTCGGTCACCCTCAGCCTAACTGATTTTTTGCCGCACGCCGGGTTTGCCGCTCGCCAGCCCCAACCCCCAACTCAACTCCACAAGCTCGAAAAAACTCGCCGCCGTTGGTGATTTTTGGCGCGACAAGTCGTTGCCAATGAGTTTGTAATGCCGACGCACCTGCGTGCCTCCTCCCACTCTCTCATGGCCACCATCACCAAACGCGAACTCGCCATCCGGCTCACCGAAAAACTCGCTGGCAAAGGCATCGAGATCACCCAGCAGACGATTTCGGAAATCGTCCAGCTCCTCATCGATGAAATCACCGAGACCCTCGCCGTCGGCGATAGCGTCGTCATGCGCAAATTCGGGGCCTTCGAGGTGCGCGAGTTGAAAGCCAAACTCGGCCGCAACCCGAAAAACCCCACCGCCACCGTCAAAATCCCCGCCCGCGCCGCCGTTAAATTCAAACCCGGCAAGGAATTGAAGGAAAAAGTCGCCGCCACCCTCAAAATCGTCCGCGAGCGGAAAAGTTAAGCGGCCGCGGCAGGCCCGCCCCCATTTTGACCCATTCTTCGGCCGGTGAACTTTCCGACACTTTTGACGACCCAGAGGCGAGGTATGGAGCGACGACCTTATTATCGTCGTATGGAGCGACGACCTTATTATCGTCGTATGGAGCGACGACCTTATTGTCGTCGTATGGAAGGCTTGCCCATAACTCGCGCCTTCGGCCCTCACGCATGGGCCACACTTCCACCAACACAGGAATGTGCTGGCTCCTTACCGCTGCCACTCGCCACCCGCCCGAGCTGGCGCTGGCCGGTCCGCGGCATGCTGCGGATGGTCTTGGCGTTGGGAGGGCTCGCGCTGGCCTCCTGTAGCCACGGTTACCAAGGCTACATGACCCGCGGCTACAGCGTGCGCGGCCAAACCTATCACCCGATGAGCGTCGGCCATGCCCTCACCTTCCAGGAAACCGGCACCTGTTCCTGGTACAACGAGTCCGCGTTTTGCGGGCTGTGGCCGGGCACCACCTCGCTGGGTGAGAAAGTCATGCCTTGGGATCTCATCGCCGCCCACAAAACCCTGCCCTTGCCCTGCCTCGCCAAAGTCACCAATCTTAAAACCGGTCAATCCGTCAAAGTCCGCATCAATGACCGCGGCCCCTTCATCGCCGGGCGTTGCCTTGACCTGTCGCCGCGCGCCGCCAAAAAAATCGGCTTCTATGACCAGGGCCTAACCACCGTAAGGCTGGAAGTGTTGTCGGTGGGCGACGGTGCCTACACCCGCAGCAAGCACCGCGAGGGTTTTTTCTAATGATTGCCAAACCTTTTCGCATTATCCTCTGGACCGCCGTTTCCTTGCTCGGCGCGTTGGCCGTCGGGCTGATGGCCTTCCAGCGTGGCGAACCGATCAACGCGTTGTGGCTGGTGATTGCGGGGGTGTGCAGTTTCGCCGTGGCCTATCGATTTTACTCGGCGTGGCTAATGGCCAAGGTGTTGACGGTGGATGGCCAGCGCGCCCCAGCGGCCATCACCCGCAACGATGGCAAGGACTTTGTGCCCACTTCCAAATGGGTGGTGTTTGGCCACCACTTCGCCGCCATCGCCGGCCCTGGGCCGCTGGTCGGCCCGGTGCTCGCCGCACAATTCGGCTATCTGCCAGGGGCCCTGTGGATTCTGGTCGGGGCCACCCTCGGTGGCGGCGTGCATGACTCGGTGGTGTTGTTCGCTTCGATGCGGCGCCATGGCAAATCGTTAGGCCAAATGATCCGCGAAGAGCTCAATCCGGTACTCGGCTTCATCGCCCTCATCAGCCTGTTGGCGATCATGATTATTTTGTTGGCCGTGCTCGGCCTGGTGGTGGTCAAGGCTCTATCCGAAAGCCCGTGGGGCCTCTTCACCATCGCCGCCACCATTCCGCTGGCCTTCATCATGGGCGCGGCTATCAAGAGCGGCAAGGCCAGCGTCACGCAAGCCACGGTCTTCGGGGTGATCGGGTTGTTAGCGGCAGTGGTGGGCGGCAAATACCTGCCGCCGGCATGGGCCGCAGCCCTCACCTTGCAATCCACCCAACTCGCGTGGGCGATCATGATCTACGGCTTCTGCGCCAGCGTGCTGCCGGTGTGGATGTTGCTGGCCCCCCGCGATTACCTCAGCACCTACCTGAAGCTGGGCACCGTTGCCTTGTTAGGAATGTGCATCGTGGTGTTGGCTCCGCCCTTGCAGATGCCGGCGCTCACGCCGTTTATTCACGGCGGCGGGTTTGTGGTGCCCGGACCGGTGTTTCCCTTCGTTTGCATCACCATCGCCTGTGGCGCCATCAGCGGCTTCCACGCCCTCATCGCCTCAGGCACCACCCCAAAAATGTTGGGTAGCGAGCACAACATCCGCCTCGTCGGCTATGGCGCGATGACCGTCGAAATGCTGGTCGCCCTGATGGCGATCATCGCCGCCTGCGCGCTGCCCCCAGGCGAATACTTCGCCATCAATTCCCCGGTGGATCCTAACAATTATGCCGCCGTTGCCGCCCAACTTCACACCATCAACTCGTACGGGCCCAACTATGCCATCAGCTTGGAGCGCATGCAGGCGCTGGCTAGCGATTTGGGCGAGCCCCACATGATCGGCAAGATCGGCGGCGCGCCGACCTTCGCGGTGGGCATGGCGAAGATGTTTTCCGCCATCATCCCCGGCAAGACCGCGCTGGCGTTGTGGTATCACTTCGCCATCATGTTCGAGGCGCTGTTTATTCTAACAACCCTGGACGCAGGCACCCGCGTCGGCCGCTTCATCCTGCAGGACTTGCTAGGTGAGATCGTGCCGGGCCTGCGCGACACCCGCTCGTGGTTTGCCAACATTCTAGCCAGCGGTCTGCTAGTGTCCGCCTGGGGCTATTTCCTCTATCAGGGAGCGCTGGATCCGGAGGGCATCGCCAAGAGCCTGTGGCCGATATTCGGCATATCCAACCAACTGCTGGCAGTCATCGCGTTTTGCTTTGGCACGGTGATGCTCATCAAGATGGGCAAAGCGCGCTATTGTTGGACCACGCTGCTGCCGTTGCTCGTACTCACCGTGGCGACCTACAGCGCCGGTTGGCTCAAATTGTTCTCACCCAAGGCCGCGGGTTTTTTCCCTGCCATTCGCAAGTTCGAGGCGCAACTTGCCGGCGGCCTCGAAGGCCCGGTGCGCGCTGCCGCCACCACCGCTCTGCGCAACGCAAGGCTGGATGTGGCGGTTACCGCCGGCTTGCTGGTGTTGGTGACAATTATCTTGTTAGGAACGGCCTACGAGTGCTGGCGGCTGCTCACCAAGCGCAAGCCGAGCCTGCTTCACGAGAGCCCGTACGAGGTGTTGCGCTAAGGAGCCACCACATTCTTGTGGTGGTTGCGGAAGTGTGGCCGATGAATGAGTGCCAGAGGCTCGATTCATGGGCGATTCTTCCGCACAACGACAGTAAGGTCGTTGCTCCGCCCAACGACAGTAAGGTCGTTGCTCCGCACAACGACAGTAAGGTCGTTGCTCCAAACGACGACAGTAAGGTCGTCGCTCCGCACAACGACAGTCATTTCGCAGCTCCCTAACATGCGCTTAGCCCAGGCAACTGCCGGGGCTGACGTTGGCGGCGGCGAGATCGGCGGCAAACTGGTCGGATAGAAGATAGTCCAGCTCCGCTTGGCGGCAGTGGGCGATGGGATCGGTGGCGTCGTCCGCGGCTAGGCCCGGATGACACATCACCAGGGTGGCATCGCTCGCACTTGCTAGAAGATCGCGGAAAAACCCGGCAAAGTCGAAGTCGCGGCGGAACGGCCGGAAGCCACCAAAGTGCAGGTTGCTGGCAAGGCCGGCGCGCTTGATGCTGGCGGCAAGGGCGGCGGTCATGGCACGCATGACCAGGACTTTGGGCAGGAAACCCGAGGCGTGCGGGACTCGCAACCAAGCGGCTGGATTGCGCTGGCGGGTTTCCTCGATGACGATGCGGCGGATCTGCGGCAAGGCATGCACATGCTGGTGCCCATCGACGAACGCCGGAGGCTGACCGTAGTGTGCTTCAAAGGCTTGCCATTGTTGAATGAAGCGCTGACGCACACTGGTTGCATCTAACTGGTGGAGGAACGCGCGCAGCATGAGTGGGCCCACCGCTTGCGGCCCCTGTTTCACACGCGGGCTGAAGCCGGCGCTCCTAGGCCCCGGCGCAGCAAACCCGTGGGTTAGATTGAAGTGCAGGCCCGCCTGGTGATCGGTGCCAAGCGCCTTGAGCTGGCCGGCCATGGCCGGCCAGCCCGGAGATTCTGTTAGACAGGAGACTGCCTGCAGGCGTCCGGCGGCGACGAGCTGGAGGATGCCGCTGCTGATCGCCTCGGATTGGCCAAAGTCATCGGCGCAGAGGGTGAGGCGTTTCATCCTAGAAAGGGAAGATCATGGTTTGGTGAAGCCGTGTTTGGCTGCGACGAGATAGTTAGGCCGGCGTTTCACCTCATTGAAGATGCGTGCGAGGTACTCGCCGAGAATGCCGATGGAGAGCAACTGCACGCCACCGAGGAATGTGACAGCGACCACCAGGGTGGCCCAACCGGCCAAGGGGTTGCCGAAGATGAGGGTTTCCACCAAGATGTAAATGGCGTAAAAAATCGCCAACATCGAGATCAGCGAGCCGACGCCCACCCACAGCCGCAGCGGCAGGTTGCTGAACGAGGTTAGGCCAGTGGTCGCGAGGTCGAGGAGTTTGAGGAAATTGAATTTTGAGCTGCTGGAGCGCCGTTCCTCAATAGTGAAGGCAATGCCGATGCTGCGGAAGCCCACCCATGAGTAGAGCCCTTTCATGAAGCGGTTGCTCTCCGGCAAGCAGCGCAAGGCGTGCACGACCTGGCGATCCAGCAGGCGGAAGTCGCCCGCGTCCTCCGGTATGCTGATCGACGACATGCGGCTCATGATTTGATAGAAAAGGTGGCTCAGCTGGCGGCGGAGTCGTCCATCGGTATTGCGTTCGCGGCGCACCGCATAGACCATGTCGTAGCCTAGTTGCCAGTGCACAATAAATTCATCGATGACCGGAAACGGGTGTTGAAAATCCGCGTCGATGATGACCACCACCTCGCCGTCAGCTTCCTCCAAGCCGGCACTGATGGCCGCTTCCTTGCCGAAATTGCGCGACAGAGTGAGCAGGCGGATCGGGCCGGGCTGGGCCATGACTTGCTGGCTGGTGGCGTCGCTGCTGCCATCGTCGATGACCAGCACCTCAAAGCGCTCGCTTAGGCCTGCGAGGTGTTGGCATAGCGCGCGCAAGAATTCCGCGATGCTTTCCGCTTCGTTGTAGGCTGGCACCACGCAGGTGATCCACGGGCGAGTCGTCGGGCGCGGAGTGGGGACGGCAGTGGGCGAAGTCATGGTGAATCAATAGTTAGATGAGGCGTCGCATTGCGCTGCTGATAGAGAGTGGATTGCTTGCCCCAGTGGCCGAGCAAGCTGAAGCTAGCTTGCACGGTGGGAGGCAACTGTGCAAAATATTGGGCATCGATGGCGAGAAATAGTCTGCCGGGTCCCTGCATGCGTTGCTCTAACACGTCGAGCGAATCAATGGTGCCAACTTGGCCACAGGTGTAAAATTCCGCCGAAAATTTCCGTTTTTGGAAATATAGCAAGCGGTCGTTGAGCGCGCGGTGGGCTTGATAGCAATGGACCAATTCGCGCTCGGTGCCAGGCGCGAAGCGCGGCTTGATGAAGGGAAATAACACACTCAAGAGCACCACGGTGGCACTCACGCCCACCAGCGCCGGATGCAGCGGGTGCCAGCGCGGCGCTTTAGCCAGGGAAGCTCGCCGCCAGTAAATTTCGGTTAGCAGGAGGGCGATGGCGGGCAGCGCCGGCAGCGGATAGGTGGCGATGATGTTGCGTGCCTGCGTGAAAAACACCAGCGGCCACAGTGCCCACAGCAGCAGGTACAAGCAGCGGCCGTTGGCGGCCATCAACCAGCTGCGGAAGTGGCGCCACTGGCGCAGCGGCGCGGCCAACAAGCCGCAGCACCACGGAAAGGTGGCTAATAGCGCGAAGAGCCAGATCGTGCCGATGGGTTTGGAGTGGGCGCTGCCGTACTTGTCGCCGGCCCAAGCTGCCACGGTGAAGCGGCGGATGTGTTCGCCGACAATAAAATAATCGAGGAAACCGGGCGTGTGGTTTTCCGCCAGCAAGTACCATGGCACGGACACCAGCAACATCAGCAGAGTACCGGAAAACCATGGGATGCGTTGCCAGACCTGCCGCCACTGACAGGTGAACAGGCAATAGACAAAGATTGGCGGGCCGGCCAGCACCAGCGTCAGCGGACCCTTGGCTAGCAAGCCGATGCTCAGCCCCACAAAAAACCCGTAGCCCCAGGCCCGCGAGGAGGTTTCCAGCGCGAGGCGGAACGCCACCATCGTAAGGGTGGTTCCTAACACCAAAAATAGGTCCGTCATCACCGCCGCCGAGCAATAATAGAACAACGGGCTGGCCATCAGCAGCGCGGCGGCCACCCAGCCCATGGCGGTGGATTGGAACTCGTGACGGGCCGCACGCGCCACCATGGCCAGCAGGCCCAAGGCGGCAAGGAAGGTGAAAATGCGTGCGCCGAAGTGGTTAGGTCCGAAGCAGGCGATGCCCGCGGCCGAGGCCCACATCGAGAGTGGCGGCTTGGCCCAAAACGGCACGCCTGGGGCGAAGTGGGGGGTGATCCAATCGCCGGATTGCACCATCACGCGGGACATTTCCGCGTAGCGAGCCTCGGAGGGATCCCACATGGGTGCGAACAGCAGCAACAGCAAGCGACACATCACCAGTCCCCCAAGGAAGACGATCACCCAGCGATGAGACTTGTTATCGAGGGTCAGTCCTGGATTTTCCATAACTTGGTGGCTTGAGATGCATTGTAGCAACGCGACAGATATTCGTGCGCGACTCTTTCGCGCATGCGGTTAACCAGGCGGCTCACACCGGCAGCGTGCCCGCTGGGCGGCGCTTTGCCAAGCCATTCTGCAGCCATTCCGCAGCACGCGCGACAGAAACGGGGTGAAGCTCCCAGCCCAGTGCGCGTCTAGAGTCCTTGAAAAGAGAAACTCGATGCAAATGAGTCAAGTTTTCGTGGTGCCGCGCTTCACGGGATTGATTGACGATTGATAATTGATGATTTTGGATTGTTGAAGTGAGCTTGGCGCGAGCACTCGATTTCAAGCTCACATCACAAATCAACACTCATCAATCGGCAATCGGTAATTGTCTGCGTATTTCGCTCGGTCTGAGGCGCAGCCTCGCCAGGTGACTCCTCCTGTTCTGGGCGAACCCTGGATTCCCAGACGCCGGGAAAGCCCGCCCCGGAAAAAACGAACCCGGAACTTGACGCCGGAAGCAGTGTGGAACATTTTGTAGCACATGAAGACAGTCACCATTCGGCAAGTTCATCACGACTTCAGCGCGATCCTTGCGTTGGTCGCGCAGGGGGAGGAAGTGACGGTGTTGAACCGGACACGCCCCGTTGCCCGAATTTGCCCGCCGCGCCCCGAGGCCCCGGCCAATTTCAAAATGCCGGATTTTGCGGCTCGCGCCAAGGCCATCTTCGGGGATCGGATCATTCCCAACATTATTTTGGAAGAACGGGAGGCAAGCCGATGGTAGCCTATGCCGATACCAGTTTTTTCTTTTCGCTTTACGCACAGGACGCGAACACGGTTCATGCCGCACGAATCGCCGCAAACCTTGATGCCGCTTTGGTAGTCACCCCGCTGCAACGGCATGAATTGCGCAATGCCTTCCGCATCGCCGTCTTTCGGCGTGAAATCACCTTGGCAGAATGCCAACACCTGCTCGATTCGGTTGAAGCTGATACGCGGAGCTGCGCACTTGTGGAAACCCCGGTTGCATGGGCGGAGCTTTACGCCGGGGCGGATGCACTCAGCGCGGCGCACGCGACGACCCTCGGGACGCGCGGCTTTGACGTGTTGCACGTAGCCGCCGCCGTGGCACTTGGAATCAAGAACTTTCTCACCTTCGACAATCGCCAAAAAGCCCTTGCCGTGAAAGCCGGGTTGAAGGTCAAGCCATAGGAATCGCGCCGCCGCCGATCTCGCCGGCGAAAACTTCTGTTTAGAAAAGGGCGCGGCGAATTTTACCTCAGTGGTTTTTTTGCCACGAATTAGGGCAATTCAACTTGCTCACCCCTTTGTCAAAAACGAGGTCGTTTGAGTTCCGGGCATGTCCCCGGGCAAAAATCGGTGGTTTGGGCACGGTGCCGCTTGCCCTTGGGCGGGGCATGCCTAGGATTGGGGCGTCCGATGTCCCAATCTTTCGTCCACCTTCACCTGCACACTGAGTTTTCGCTGCTGGATGGCATGATCCGCACCAAGGATCTGGCCAAACGCGCGGCCGCCCTGGGCATGCCGGCCGTGGCCATGACCGATCACGGCAACTTGTACGGGGCCGTCCAGTTTTACAAAGCCTGCAAGGACCAAAAAATCAAGGCCATCCTCGGCTGCGAAATCTACCTGGCCCCGACCACCATCGAGGACCGCCGCGAAATCCCCGGGCGGAAGCGCGCCACCCATCTAACGCTGCTGGCTGAAACCAACGAAGGCTGGGCAAACCTCAGCAAGCTGGTGACCAAAGGCCACCTCGACGGGCTTTATCACGGCAAGCCGCGGGTCGATCGCGACGTGCTGCGGCAATACGCCAAAGGCATCATTTGCCTGAGCGGCTGCATCTCCGGGCCGGTCAACGAATGGCTGCTGGCCGGCGACGAGGCCAAGGCACGCGAGGTGCTCGTCGAGCTGTGTGATATCTTCGGCAAGGCCAATACCTACGTCGAGATCCACAACCACGACCTCGAGCCCCAGCGCCGCGTCACTCCCGGCTTGCTCAAGCTCGCCGCCGAGTTGGGCCTCAAGCCGGTGGCGACCAACGACGTGCATTTCCTCAAACCCCAGGATTGCGAGGCCCACGATGCGATGTTGTGCATCGGCACCGGCCACCTGCTCATTGATGAAAACCGCATGCGTTATTCGCCGGAGCTGTATTTCAAGACCGCGGAGGAAATGCGCGGCTTGTTTGCCGACGTGCCGGGTGCCTGCGATGCCACCCTCGAGATTGCCGAGCGCTGCAACGTCACCCTCAAGCTCGATGCCACCTCCTCGGATAAATACCCGCAATTCGGCACCCCCGATGGCAGCCCGCGCGAAGAATATTTCATGAAAGTCTGCCGCGAGGGCTTGGTCAAACGCTACGGCGAGGCGCGCGCCAACGAACCCGAACTCGCCAACCGCCTCAAGTACGAGGTGGACACGATCAACCAGCTGGGCTTCTCCTCATACTTCCTCATCACTGCCGATTTCATCCAATGGGCGCGCGACCAAGGCATCCCGGTGGGCCCGGGCCGTGGCTCGGCGGCCGGTTCGCTCGCCTCATACGCCGTTGGCATCACTGATATCTGCCCGATCCGCTTCGGCCTGCTCTTCGAACGTTTCCTCAATCCCGAGCGCATCAGCCCGCCCGACGTCGATATCGACTTTTGCCAGAGCCGCCGCGGCGAGGTCATCGAATATGTCCGCCAAAAGTATGGCGAGCGCTGCGTCTCACATATCATCACCTACGGCACCATGGGCGCCAAAAGCGTCGTGCGCGACGTCGCCCGCGTCATGGGCATGTCCTACAACGACGGCGACCGGCTCTCCAAACTGATCGACCCCAAACCTAACGAAAAAGAGGATAAGGACCTCTACAAAGACTCAATTCTGGCGCGCGAATGGGTCAAGAACGCCGAACTGCACGACCTCATCGAAAGTAGCGCGTCCTATCGGGAACTGTGGAATTACGCCCTCAAACTCGAAGGCCTCAATCGCAACGTCGGCGTCCACGCCGCAGGCATCGTCATCGGCGACCGCCCGCTCGATGAACACGTTCCGCTGACCCGCGGCAACGAGGGTGAAGTGGTCACCCAGTATGCCATGAAGGCCATCACCGATGTGGGCTTGCTCAAGATGGACTTCCTCGGGTTGAAAAACCTAACAGTCATCCAAGAGGCCGTACAGCACATCCGCCAGCACACGCCGGACTTTGCCATCGAGACCGTGGCGCTCGACGACACCAAGACGTTCGACTTGCTCAACCGCGGTGAGACCATGGGCGTGTTCCAGTTGGAAAGCGGCGGCATGGTGGAAACCTGCCGCAAGTATGCCATCGATAAGATTGATGACATCATCGACTTGCTGGCAGTCTATCGGCCCGGTGCAATGCAGTTCATCGACCAGATGCTCGACGTGAAAAAAGGCCGCAAAAAGGCCATGTACGAGCACCCTCTGTTAGAAAAGGTCTGCGGCGACACCTACGGGGTGATGATCTATCAGGAGCAGGTGCAGAACGCCGCCAAGATGCTCGCCGGCTACACCCTCGGCGGAGCCGACCTGTTGCGCCGCGCGATGGGCAAGAAGGACGCCAAGGAAATGGAGCAGCAGCGCGCCAAATTTGTCGAGGGCTGCGAGTCCGCCAACGGCATCAGTCGCAAGCTCGCCGACCAGATTTTCGATAAGATTGCGATGTTTGCCGGCTACGGGTTCAACAAATCGCATTCAGCCTGTTACGGGCACATTTCGTATTGGACGGCTTATCTGAAGACCAATCACACGGTGGAGTTTATGGCGGCGCTGCTGTCTAACGAAATCCAGAACACCGACAAAATCGGGGTGTTCGTTTCCGAGTGCCACCGCATGGGGCTGGAAATCCTACCGCCCGACCTCAACGCCTCGTTGCTGCGCTTCGCCCCGGAAATCGGCCCCAACGGCAAGCCCGCCATCCGCTACGGCCTCGCCGCTATCAAAAATTGTGGCGAGGGCGCGATGGCCGCCGCCATTCAGGAACGCGCCCGCGGCGGTCCCTTCTCGTCGCTGGAGGATTTTTCCTCGCGGCTCGATTCCAAGGTCGTCAACAAACGCATCCTCGAAAACCTGGTTAAGGCCGGGGCCTTCGACTGGACTAAGGAAACCCGCGCCGGCATGTTCGCCCGGCTCGAACAAGTCATCTCCGCCTCCTCATCACTCCAGCGCGACCGCGCCTCGGGCCAGGTCTCGATGTTCGATGCAATGGACTTTGCCGCACCGGTCCCAGCCGCTAAAGCCGGCCGTGCCAGCAAGGCGGCCGAGGAATGGTCGAAGGACGAACGCCTCGGACATGAGAAAGAGTTGCTAGGTTTCTACGTCACCGGCCATCCGCTCGATAAGTTCCGCAGTGTGATTGATTCGGACCGCTATCGACGGCTGGGTCTCATCGAAGATTTGGAATTGGCCAACGCCCGCGACCGCTTCCCGTTTGCGGGCATGGTCCGCAGCCTGGAGGGCAAGATGACTAAGACCGGCAAGCCGTTCGGGGTTCTGGTGTTAGAGGACTTTACCGGCAGCTCCGAGATTATGCTGTGGGGCGAAACGTTCGTCCCCGCACGCGACGCTGGTATGTTAGAAGTGGGGAAAATCCTCAAGCTCAAGTGTGCGATTCAAGTGGATGACCGCACCGGCGGCCGCCGCCTCACCGGCTATGAGATCGCCGAGCTCAAACCCAAGCGTGCCCTGGCCAATGGCAAGGGGCCGCTGGAGCTGATGTTGTGGACCACTCGCCACAGTGAGCGCGATCTGGATGATATCGGTTTCATCATCGCAGGTTATCCCGGCCACACCCCGGTGCACCTGCATTTCCAAAATAGTGCCGGCCGCCGCGTCTCCATCGAGCTGGGTAGCGCTTTCAACGTGAAACGCAGCGTCGAACTCGAAGACGAACTCGCCCGCTGGCTCGAGGAGTGAGGTGAGGAGCATAGGCATCCTGCCTGTCATGGACGACGGGCTTCCAGCCTGTCGTTACTGAGAGTTGAGAGCAAAATCCGAAGTTTGATCCTGGTAGTTGGTTAGAGTAACCACTGATTACAAGGATTACGCGGATTACACGGAAAAGATGCCCTTAATCTATCAAATCTCAGCTGCATCAAGAGGTGAGTACTATAAAATTCATAAATCATTCATCATCCGTGCATTCCGTGAAATTTGCCTGATTATTTGAATTGCAGTCAGTCAGGCCATCTCGCTTTGCTCGGTTGTGGTTTCTATTCTCCTTTCTCGGGTCACAGACCGTGCTACAGCCCACGCTGGCCTTCGATGGCGCGCAACAGGGTGAGCTCGTCGGCGTGCTCAACGCCGCCGCCGGCCGGCAGCCCTTGGGCGATGCGGGAAATGCGGCACTTGCGGCCGCGCAACATGCCTGCCAGATAGTTGGCGGTCACCTCGCCTTCGACGTCGGCACCCAGTGCGAGAATCACTTCGAGTTCGGTGATTGCGGCATGATTCTCTACTATTTATCTGTCACCCTGTAATGATTCGACACATCAAGGTTTTGTCAAGATTTGCACACTGACCCCGTTTTCCTTCGGCCACCCGGACCGAGATGCAGCATTACCCCGCGCACGTCACACGGACCCGCAGGACTTAGCAGCTCGCGTGATCAGACGCCAGCGGGATGTTTCAAGGTGCGGAGCGACGATTAGTTGCGCTTTTTGAGCAACAGCCATGCAAGACCGATTGCCGCCACGATCAACATCAAGATCAAGATCACGTCCCAAGGCGTTGATGTGATTGGTTTCCCGCTTGTTGCTGGGAGAGCGGGCTTCGATTCGTGTGCTTTCGGCGGTCTTGGCTGCGCCGCTGTAGGCAAGGATTCGGGCGTGGAAGTGTGCGGTGTTACAGAGTTGCCATTTTGAGGCGCCTGCTGAGCTAGGCCAAGCATCACCAAGGCAGCTTGCGGTGTGAAGTCCGTATTCTTCATAGCTCTCTCTGTGTCTTCTGGGCGGAAGAAGCAATCGTTTGCATCTAGCTTCCACTCAGTCACGTCGACCCACTTCGCATCTGGCTTCGTGAGATAGTCGGCCAGTAGGATCGCTTGCAACTTTGGCAACTGGCTCGGGTCAGAAGGACGGATTTTGAGTACATCATCTGCGCTGGCATAAGCAAGGGTTTTGTTTATCTCGGGGAAGGTGAACTTGAAGTGATGCACAGGATACGACTTTTCGTCGCTCGCTAACTCGCGCTCACGATCAGGCGCAGCCACATAAACAAGTGAAGGATCGCTATCGTTGGATGCAGGCCAAACACTATCGGCTGGCAGTCTGATTGAGCGCAAATAGGGGCGCATTTCCCCAGCTTTGTTCAGGTCATAAACCGTCCATTCTGCAACTTGCTTCACTGCGGTAAGTGAACTTGTTAGGAACAGCTCAGGAACGCCATCACCTGTCACATCTATTGCCATGCGCAGCAGATACCCGCCGTTGCCGTTAGTTTCCCAAGTCCATCCGCCCGCATTGGGATCGCTTGCAATCTTCGACACGATTGGCTTCAGGTAATCAGTGATAGCACTGACCTGTTTTGCTGAGCCAGTCAGCGGCCACGCTAGAAGCGCCGCCAAAATAGCTATTCGATTTCTTGGCATACTCGATCGACGTAGTTGAAGGGTTGAATGTCTCCGGGTGGATTATTGTATCGGCTCAAGGCCCATTTGTTCGTTATTGTAGCTGAGTTCTTCCAATAGCAGAAATGCCCGCCATTTTGTGGATCAATGATAAATCCAGTAGCAGCGCCGTCAGGGTCGGTGAAGCCCGCTGGAGCTGCGCTTGCTCCATTCCATGCCTTCATTGTTACCGCGTTGTTCATGGTGTGATTGCCGCCTTCCGCGAACGTAAGGTTTCGCACTGTGAGACTTGGCAACGCAACGCCATTGGCGTTATCAGCGTTCTTCTGCCTGGTAATCCAAGTGTCCGCAGTTGTGCGCTTGCTTTCTAGGATCGTCCGCGCGGCACGAGCGTTTTCCTGCCAGTTCCAAATCTCTTGACGTGGGATATTGGAAGTAGAGTCAGCGACGTTACCAGTCACTTGGAACATGCCGTAGCCCCCAGGAGTCGTGCCGCCGTCATTACCCCAAACTGGCCTACCTGCGTGGGTCTGCCTAGCCGCTCGGTATGCAGTATCGTTTGCATCCCTTGGTAGTTGCCAGAACTGGTTGTATCGGGTTCCTCCGCCGTTGTAGTCCTTGGATTCCGACTTAGCGATTGCGTAAGCAAACCAAAGCGAACCGGTCGAATTACAGTTCGTAAGGGTTTCGATATAAGTTCTGGCTCTTGCAGAATCAGGGTTCTTGCCACCGATTCGAAACCTTATGATCTGTGGCCCGAGGGTCTCGGTTGTGCCCGTCATCAGCTTATAGGTTAACGTAGCCTCTCCTCCGAAAAAGGTTTCTGAAGCGCAAGCTTCCCAAATTTTCCATGTGTCTCCAGTGACAGTTTGGAAGCTGCCGTCAGCGGGAATTCTCACGCGATCTTCGGGTTGGTTACGAGCTGCTCTAGCACCATTCCCGCGAGTGTATTGAACCTCAATTCTGGCTTGTATTGTCGTGGTGGTAGGTAATCCGTTGATCTTTAACTCAAGCTGTGGCATTCGCGGCGCGGGATCTGTCGCGGAGGTATGCGCCTCAATCCAAGCGATATTGTTGTCCGCAATCTGTCGCACCGTATCCCAGTTTGCGATAGTGACATCATCACTGGTGTTAGCATGGTCTTTGATATCCTTTACCTCCACCGGGAGGAGAATCCCAAGGTCGGACCCTGTGTTGATGGTGATGACAGCTTTGTCGTTGATGTCATAGCAAGAGAAGCTGGTGATGCCATTGGCACTCAGGCTTGGGCAGATATCCTTGATTTTCGTGATTTTGGCGTTTCTCCAGATAGCGGGTTCGTTCTCTTTGATGCAGAGGGCGGTTCCGTATTTGCTGATGGCGGCATATTTCTGGTAGGGCCAGTATTCCCAATAGCTGAAGCAGGCGTCTTGGAGGGATTTGGATTTCACCCATTTGGTACCATCATGGATGAGGATCGAGTCGCCGATTTTTATCACTGGACGTTCCTGCGCATTGGAGCCCACGCCCGTGGGTGGCGTCGTTCCTATGCAGGTAATGTTCCCGCTGAAGTCGATACCGCCTTGAGAGATATTTGGATAATACGTGGGCACCGACGTGTTCGAGCCGTTAATGGCTTGCAGCGCGCCGCTGCCGTCGCTATTGCAAATCCATGCCCAGGGCACACCACCGGCATCAGGAAGCATGAAACCACCGGGATTAGTTCTACCGACGCAGGTGCCATCCCGTGATGTTGCGGAGCCTCCGTGTACATAACCTGGTACATAACCATCGCTGTAACTGGGCGCCACACAGGAGATAGCCGTTGTGAGATTACCGGCACTATAGCGGGACACTTCGTATGACCTCCCCGCTGGCCATGGCCATTCCTCGTATATTGTTGGGATCACGTTGACGAAATTTCGACCCGCATACGCGTATCCGCCATAATGGTATTCTTCGTCAGTGATTTCGTGTGGTGTTCCAGGCGACACAGGGTTGGCCCCGGCAGAACTCCAGACCACTGGCAGGTCTGCATGGGCTCCCATTTGCGACTGAGGGTCGCATCTACCCGTATAGCCGGCAATACAGCCATTATCAGCGATGGTTAGCCCCATACCAGAGATTCCTCCAATCGGCTGGAAGCTATTTTCGCCAGTTCCATCGTTCTTTGCTCTCCAAACCAAGTTGTCGAGGGTTCCTTCGATCAGGGTCCATGTCCCTTTGTCCCAGGCTGCTTTGCTACAGAGGATCTGGCCGTTATTGTTGGTCATGATGGGAGCGCCGTGAGTTTGCACGTCGTATCCTTCGATTTTGTAGAATACATAGTTAGGCTCGGCGGTGCACTTCCAGTTAATGGCTGGGTCATTAGGATCGGCATCATCTGTGTCTGCGACGCCGTCGCCGTCCTTGTCGGTGGGAGTCGCGTTTGGATTCGCCTGCACTCCGGCTTGGAATGCTTGGAGGTTGGTGAGATTGCTGCCGGGAAAGAGCGTGGCGGCGTCAGAGCTGTCAGTGGGATTGAGTCCGTGGGCGACCCCCAGCCATCGGGGATTCCGTCGCCATCTGTATCCGGATTCAGTGGATCAGTTTGGTAGGTGTTGATCTCGTCCCAGTTGGAGATGCCATCGCCGTCGAAATCGGCAGTGTCGAGGGTTTCGCTAGGTCCGGGAACTTGATCGGTGTATTTGAGGCGGAAGAAGCCCTTGTCTCCGGTGCCACCGACTTCATGGCTGATGTCCTGGTCTTCACCCCCTTCGATGATGTTCGCCCAATGCCACTTATTGAGATGATCCACGGGATCGGAAACTTGGAGAAAATAGCTCCGTCCGACATAACCATACCAGACGATGACATGCTCACCAGTGGGGTAGGTAACAAGTTCCAGATCCTGGTCTATTCCGTTTTCCTGGGCTGGGAGCGATGTGATCCCCCCAAGAATCAGCAGCATGAATGCGAGGCGCTTCATTAGTCGCCTCCTTTGGTGGCAGGTTTGAGATAGCGGCTGCCACGATGGGGTTTGATCCAGAATGTTTCGTCTCGCGGAATCGGAGGATGAGCGGCGTGCCAGGCGGCGGAAGCTTCCTGATAGCGCAGGCGGGCAGCCTGGTAGGAAATGAGCCGGGATTTTTCCACCTCGATGATTTGCCGGATGATTTGCATGGGAGCGATGGCGGCGGCCTCCTTCACATCGCCTTGGGTAATAAAAATTTGACCGGGGGCCACATTCGGTATTTCAAGGAACCATTCGCTGGCAATGGTGCGCAGCAGGGTGGTGTCGAAGTCCGAATGCATCTGAAAAAGGCTGTATTCCTCCCCCTTGTGAACGAAGTTGCCGACACCACCTAACAGTCCAATGTCAAAGCCGCAAACGGCCTCATAGTGAACAAGTGATTCCTGATCGGTCCAGTTGACGACGCTGATTTTGTGGTCGTAGATGGTGGCACCGAGGTTGAGGGTGTGGCGGTGCTGCCAGATGCGTTGCGCGATTTCCTCCGGGGTGGGTTCATGCGGTTCGACATAGGGCGGTGGGGGCGGCGGTAGAGGGAGATCTGGAAGTGTCGAGGCTTCGCCACGGAGCAGGGTCAACGTCCGGGAGTTTTTAGTGGGAATTGTTATGGATGAATCCACCCGCATGGCTGGAACTTTTTTCACCACTGCCGGTGTCGGTGGGGTAAAGACCGGCACTTCCAGAGAATGCGGGATCAAGGTGCGGGCGGTGGTGGTGGCGACAACCGGCCGGCCGGTGGGCCTGCCGGATGTGGTGGTTTCCTCGTCCTGCGAGCGGACGGATGCCGCCATGGCCATAACGGCGACACACACGAGGGGGAGTGGTTTCATGGGGAAGGTGGGACGGCTGTCCTTCCTGGTGGACGGGGAGTTCAAAAGTCGCAACTAGACGACCGCGTTGGCCTTTAGCCTCCCCCGAAGAGTCGGCCTGGACAAGCGCCGCCGCCTCCCAGGCTTTTTGGGTCGGTTTGGCGGCATGGTTGCGGTCGATGCCGACCGCTAGTTGAGAGGTTTTGAAGTCCTCATACGTCGGGGCGGACGGGTTGAGAAGCACACAGAGCAGCGTAAATGCCAAGAACAAAATTCTAAGTCATCCTAAATCGCGTTAGACTGCGGTGGCCTGTTGCTGGCGACACCCTCTCTAGCCAATCGAGCTACGCCACCGGAACGATGAGTCGGGGCGTCGCATTTGAAGATGGCATAGACGATTCAACCGACTGCTGTTTGATGGAAGGCGTTGGCGGCGGCAATTGCCTTGTTGGCGGATGTGGCTTGCAATCAGGCCGCTTTCATCGCTTCAATGTTTGGGCCGACCGCTTACGTGTCGGATTCGCCACCATTAAAAATTGGTAAAATTGAGCACTCGTTGGTCACAGACCGCCGCAATCACGCCGGCCTTCGATGGCGCGCAACAGAGTGAGCTCGTCGGCGTGCTCGAGGCCGCCGCCAGCCGGCAGGCCTTGGGCGATGCGGGAAATGCGGCACTTGCGGCCGCGCAACAGGCCGGCGAGATAGTTGGCGGTCACCTCGCCTTCGACGTCGGCACCCAATGCGAGGATCACTTCGATCTGAGTGGTTGCGGCATCGATGCGCTGGAGCAAGGCGGGGATGCGCAGGTCCTCGGGTGACACGCGATCCAGTGGCGAGAGTTTGCCGCCGAGGCAGTGGTAACGTCCGCGGAACGCGCCGGAGCGTTCCAGCGGCAGCACGTCGGTGGCTTGCTCGACCACGCAGAGTGTGAGGTCGTCGCGTTTGGGATCCTCGCAAAGTTGGCAGGAGCCGTGGACGGCGAAAAACCCGCACACCGGACAGGCAACGATGCTCGCCTTAGCATGAGTGAGCGCGGCCGCTAGCGCGAGCGCATCGGCTTTTGGGCTTTGCAGCAGCCAGATGGCGATGCGCTCGGCACTGCGCGGGCCGACGCCCGGCAGACGTTTCAATTCGCCGATGAGGGCTTTGACGGGAGCTGGAAAATCGGCTTGGGCCATGGGGATCGGTCTTGTTAGGGGCTGATGCCTAACAGTGTAATTAGCACCGCCGGCAAGGTGGCTGAAAGACTGGGCTGTGTAGAGGTGAAAAGCTCGATGGTATCGTTAGGCACTGGCAACAAATTGGGTTCAATTCTCGCTGCGCAACCCAGTAAACGACTTATATCCAAAGGCAAAACACTCAACTAACAAACAAGCGCAATCTCAGCCCTCACGCGATCCATAGCTAAGATCTGCCTGCCCCTGGTCCCTCTGGGGGGATCACTTTAGTTTTCTTGATGGAGGCTTTGTGAGTCTCAAGGTTGTATGTCACGCAGGACTCAAGTTTTCCATCGCGACTAGCAGCAGCGCTTCCGTGTAAAACGACCTCCAGGACGTCACTATTCTTCGACCAATAAACCGCAGCGACTTGGGTATGAAAAAGTGCCGCTTTCTTTAAAACGGACGTCTGGTCAGAGATTTTCCAAAGCAATTCGTCAAAGCCGAGCACTTCAGAGACGCGCCCGTTGTTTTCGAGTCGATATAGTATGCCAATGCTTTCACCTGAAGCTATTTTTTGAATTCTGACCATCCAACACTCGTCTGGTGAGATGTAGTAGTCTCCTGGCCACGGCTTGCCCAACAACCGCACGACGGGAAACGCCGCATCACGATATCGGATCGCCTCGACAAACTCACCCTCCCCCTTGGCCCTATCCCCCTGATATTCCTGGGTGACTACGAAGCGGCCACTTGCCGCTTTCACTGCGATTCCTTCGTCAGCGTGTGCTATCGAAGCTACGATGAACCACGCGACTGTAAAATAGGTCTTCATGTTTTTTAGCGAGTTGATTGGGACAAGCGCAAAGTAATCGGAAAAACCTGGATATGTCGATGTTAAAAGCTCGTGTCAGGTGAGGTGATCATTGAGCGCGAACTTCGAAGTTCAGTGGTTAATCCTTCTTCTGGCTAACTTGACTCGAATGCGTACCGCTAGGGAGCGACGACGTTACTGTCGTCGTGCGGAAGGATAGACCATGAACTGAGCCTTCGGCACTCATTCAGGGCCGCGCTTCCGCAAGCACCACAAGAATGTGGTGGCTCCTCATGGGGTGGCTCCTCATCGCGCCCAAGTGACTCCCAGTGTCACACCTGCACGTCGGCCTCGAACAGCCCGCGCGCTGCCAGATAGAGCAACCACGGCTCGAAGGCGAGATCCGGGCAGCGGGCGAGTGAGATAGTGGCGAGTTCGGCCTGGCTGCGGCTGCCGTCCATCGCGACTAACACCTCGTAGTGGGCGGGTGGAAATCTACAGGGTTGGTGCCAGGCATCGGCCAGCGCCAGTCCCCGCCGCGCGCAGGCCAAGCGCAAGGAGTTGAGGCATGGGCGCGGCGGTGGCAGCGGGTCGAAGCACAGCGCCTCGATGCGTGGCAGCAGCCAGCCGCGGGTGATGCCATCGAAAACCAGGCGGGCCAGCGCGGGGCGGTCCACGCCCGGCATGGCGGCGAGGATGTCGCGCAGCGGCACGCAGGATGGTGCGGTGGCGGCGAGCGCTTGAGAGAAGGCAAGTGCCAGCGGGTCGCTGCTGGGTGCCACTCCCTCAGCCGCGCGCACCGCGAGATCAAAGACTCCGTCACGAGTTAGACCGGGCAGGGTCCCGGCGTCATCGCGGCACAACACCCCCGATCGAAAGGTGCGGCCGGCGGCAAAATCGGCGGCGAGTTGGGCATGCAGCGGGTGCGCCGCCAGCGGGCTGAGAGCCGCGCGAGCGGCCTCCCCGAGGGTCGAGGGGAGGTTTTCGGCGGGATCGCATTCGCCAAGCCAGCGCAGGCCGGCACCTGCGGCCACCTGCACAAATTGCTCGAATGGCCAAGGGTCATTGACTGGCGCGAAGTCGTCGAACAGTAGAAGGTCCGCGCCTTTGGCTAACATGTTATCGAGAATCCACTGCAGATGGGCACCGTGTGGGGTGGCCGGATCCAGCGTGGCGCGCAGCAGTTCGAGAGTGGCGATGAGTTCGCCGCCGGTGGCGGCCTGCAAGGAGCGCAGCATGGCAATGACCGGCAAGCGATGAGCCCAACCCGTGGCTAGGTTGAAACTGATAGTGGCGACACCGGCGGGTGCCAGATGACGTCGGCAAAAATCCAACAAAGCGAATTTAACCTCGTCAGGCACCCACGAAAATACCCCGTGGGCAATGATATAATCAAAGGGTCGGTCACCCGGATCAAAATAGCGCAGATCCACCGCATGAAACTCCACATTGGCTATGCCTGCTTCCGCGGCCAGTTGCCGCGCTTCGGCGATCGCCGGGACGGCCAGGTCGATACCGACCCACTGGCTCTGCGGCCAGCGCCGGGCCAGCGGCAACAGGTTGTGCCCGGAAGCGCAGCCAATTTCCAGAATGCGGGCGTGCCGCGGCTCGGCAGTGGTTAGGCCACCAAGTCGCGCGGCCACCGCCGTCACCGCAGGGTCGCTGAGCGGATGACTCATCGCCGGATAGCGATGGGTTTGATAGAGCAGGTCAACGGGACAATCGGCGGCGGATGGCATGGCGGATGGAAACTAGGCAAGCTTGCGGACGTCGATGCGGTCCCAGTACATCCGGTCATGCCAGTCGTCAAATGCGCTATCAAACGGCGTGAGTCGAGAGCGGGTGGCGACCGTCGCGCCGGCTACCAGCACCTCGTTCATGCTTTCGGACGTCGTAAGACTGCGGACGACGGGAAACGTCTCCCGGAGGATTTGGCGGGTCTGCGATTGCATGCGGCGGTGGCCGCTGCCGGTGACCAGATTGAGCGCGAGCAGGCCGCCGGGGGCCACCGCGCGGCGCAGCTGGCCGAGCAACTCGGTGTCCCACGCCCGCGAACGGAACACATCGGTCTTGCCTGCCAGATAGATATCATCGAAGACCACATCGAAGCGGCGCCGGTTGTTAGCGAGCCACGGATAGGCATCGCTAGTGATGATTTCTAGATCAAGTGCACCAAGGTCCATATGAGCGTGAGCGAGGGCGAGGATTTCGGCATCAATATCGATAGCGGTGATGTGGCAGTCCGGCAGCAAGTGGCGCAACACCCGGCAAGCGGTGCCGCCGGCTAGGCCGAGCATTAGCAGCGAACGCGGCGGGCCAGCGTCACGCAAGAGTGCGGCGGCGGCGATGAGGTCCCACGCCAGCCCTGTTAGAAATCGCCTGCGGTGGTAGGATGCATGGATGGCTCCGGCCACCCTAAACTCGGTGGCGGTGGCGGATTGCCAAAGCTCGAGGGCTTGGAAGCGGGTTTGAAAGGTTCCAGTGCGGCGCATCGCAGGAGAGGGTGAGGCCTGCAGGGCGGCGCGTCAAGTGAGTGCCGTTTGGATGACCCTTCGATTGATGATTGCCGATTGATGACTTTTGATTGTTGAAGTGACGAAACGCCAATTCAACATCCAATCAGCACTCAAAAATCAACAATCATCAATCGGCAATCAAACCCCTTAAAGTTTTATCTGTAAGACGGGCGACACTAGGCTTAGGGGCTGTGAGGACGGTTAGCACTCGTGGCCTTCCCGTCCCTTGAACCAAGGCTATCAAACCAAACGGCTTATTGCATAGCTCCGTAAACCTCGACTTCGATATAATGATTCATATCGCTGGAGGTGCTGCCATTGCTGTAGAGGCGGACGTAGCGGCCCTTGGCGCCCTTGCCATCGGCGATGAGACCGAAACGGCTTTCGACATAAGGATTGTCGGAACCTTTGCCCATTTTGCTGACGTTTTCGTAGTCGTTGTTATAGACAGTGGTGGTGGCGTCAGGGGCGAATTTCGGATCATCAGAGACTTGGATGACCACGCCTTTGTAGGCGCGCTTCTGTGAGTGATAGTGCCAGACGCAGATGGCGTTGATGGCGGCGGATTTTTCCAAGTCGATCTGAACCCATTGTGGGCCTTCTTCGAGTTCGACGAAATAGCCTTCGCCGGCCTGCTTGTCGCCGTCGGTGATGAGCTTGAGTTCGCCGATGATCGGCTCCTCGCCACTGCCGGTGACCTTCTTGCCTTTCGATAGAAGCACGGCGTCCTTGGGCACGAGAAAGGTGGGCTCCTTGTCAGGGACAGGCACCAGATTGGGCACGGTCATGGCCTTGGGAGTGCCTTCGATGAGTTCGGGCGGATACTCGATGGCGAGAGGCACGCCACCGACGGTGCCGCCGCTACTGTTGGTACCGGCAGAATTTTTCTTGTCACCACAACCGGTGATGAGCAAAGCGGAGGCGCTGGCGAGGATGGATACGATTAGTTGGTGTTTCATACGCTGAGTTGTTCGGGAGTGAATACGATCGGTAGCTGGCTGAGGGCGGATGGATTGACCCAGTAAATCGGCGCTTCGCTCATGAAGGCGTGGCGGGCGTCGCAAGTGAGCTTGGCCTCGCCGCGCACGGCTGCAAAGAAATTTTCCAAATGAGGTTGGTGAGGTGGCTTGTTGAGTTCGCCGGGCAGCGAGAAGCCCTCGGGTGGGGCCGACACGCGCGAATCGACCACACCGCCGGCAGCAGGAGCCACCCACGTAGCGGCTTTGCGGCCGAGCAACCCGCGTTGCACGAGGCGATCCCAGGAGAGGGGGATTGGCTTATCGGGCTGTGGCGCGCTTGGATCCTTGGGGGCAGGGCTGGCTTCTTTGAAAATCTCGGTGAACGCCGAGTTTTCCGAAATCTTGATCGTGCCTTCGGTGCCCATGAACGACTCCCAGTATCCGCCGCCAGCGCTAGTGGTGGTAAGCACTTGATAGAAAGCGCGCACCTGGCCCTGCGGTGTGTCGTATTCGAAGAGCGCCATCACATTATCGAAATGCTCGCGTTCCTTGAAGTAGCTGTTGCCGCCGGTCGCGTACACCGACTTGGGCGTGGTGCCGAGGAACCAGTTGAAGATATCGATTTGATGGGCGCCGAGGTCGGAGATGGCGCCGCCGGACAGGTCGCGGAAGAAACGCCAATTCATGAACTGGTGCATGTCCTTGTAGCCGTACTTGGCTAGAATGTCCTGGCTGATCTTCAGATTGGGATTGTATGCAATGTTCTGCGATGACTTCACCGCGCGATTCCACTGGCCGTTGACGTTGACGATCTGGCCGCAAATTTTGCTGCCGTTGATCAATTGGTCGAGGGTGAAGCGGTAGCGCGGGTTGCTGCGGCGCTGGTGGCCGATTTGGCACAGCTTACCGCTTTTTTCCATGGCCTTGACCATGGCGCGGGCGCCGTCGATGGTGTTGGACATCATCTTCTCACAATAGACGTTGAGGCCAGCCTCGAGGCATTTCACCGTGTGCGGCGAGTGCCAGAAATCCGGGGTGGCGATCACCACGGCATCCAGGCCCTTTTCGGTGGCCAACATGTCATCGATGTCGGAATAGGCCTTGGGCTTGTGTTTTTGCAAGGAAGTAACGCGGCCGACCGACCCTTTGCGGTTGTAGTCCCAGATATCGCACACCGCTTGGAAGTGCAGGCCGGGAATGTTGCGCATCGCATCAAACAGGACTTGGCCTTGCTTGCCTTGGCCGACGAGCGCGACGTTGATTGCGTTAGACGGGCTGCCGGCCGTCGCGGCACGCAGGAGGCCAGGGGTGCCGAGCACCAGGCCCGCGCCGACGCCGACGGCGGTTTTTGCGAGGAAATCGCGCCGGTTGATCGATGAAGGAGGAGTTTCCATATAAGGTACAGGGCTATGGGATTACCATTTTTTCAGCAGGCAGAGGCGGTTGTACTTGGCGAGCATCAGCGCCATGACGACCAGGACCATGTGGATGCCGAGCCAGGCGATGCCGGAGTCTTCCTTGATGAGGATGAGGCCCCAGGTGAGGCTGATGTAGAGCAAGCCTAGCAAGAAGAGCGAAGTGCGGCTGGCAATGCCAAACAAAATCATGAAGCCGAGTACTAACAATGCCGGGCCGAGCACCACGTTATAGATATTGAGCATCACCGGCTCCTCCAAGAATTTTGCCCACGCGGCGGGCGCATCGGCGAGCTTTTCTCCGCTGAATTTGCCGCCCAGCGATTTGTAGCACTCCTTGATCCCGGTTTCGATCGGAGCTGGCAGGCGCATCAGCGGCTCAGTGGCAAATTTCTTGAATAGCCCCTCCGGCACACCGTGGTAATGGCTGAGCGCGTATTCCTTGAGGTTGGTGGCGGCGGTGAGCCCGTAGCCATTCGGCTTGCCGTCAATCGCCACGGGTTGATCGGACCCGACAGTGCCGACGTATTTTTCCAGACCGGTTTGGATAGTCCGCACGGCGAGCCAAATGCGCAGCAAGAATGCGCCATAGAAGAGCCCCAGATCGGTGCCAGGGCAGGCCTTGCAGCTGGCCGTGGAGTCGGTGGCTTTACAGCAGTCAGTGGAGTCGGTGGTCATGGTGTGGCTTGATTTGGTGGATTGGAGTCAATGGCGGCGGCAGGCATGATGGCTAGGCGTGATAGCAGGGCTTGTCAACCGTGGAAGCAGGTCTCTGCAGCGGTAGCCACACCCATTTTCTCGCTGCACCCGGCGCAGGGAGCTTGGCTGGAAGGGGCAATAATGATTGACATGAGACCATAAATACGCTGCGGCAAGCGTCGATTTTTCATTCATCCGGGTTAAATTTGCCTGCCTCCCGCCAGATCGGGCTTGCCCTCGCGGTCGTTTGAACGCATCAACAGTCCACTCACCAGCTCCCAGTCCCCGTTCAAAACCCAAAAGTTAAAAATCCCCCCCGTCCGACGCCATGCCGCTTTCTGCGCTAGATTTGTTCACCATTGGCATTGGTCCCTCCTCATCGCACACGGTCGGACCGATGCGCGCCGCCGCCCGCTTTGTGCAACAGTTGCAGGCCGATGGCTTGGCTGCGCAGGTGGCCCGCTTACATTGCGAGTTGTACGGCTCGTTGGCCGCTACCGGCAAAGGGCACGGCACGGACACCGCGATTCTGCTAGGTTGGCTCGGTGAGGAGCCCGAATCCATCGTGATCGCCAGCGTCGCGGCGCGGCTCCAGACGATTCGCCAAACCAAGCAGCTGCCGCTGCCATGGGGCGCGAGCATCGGCTTCGATGAGGCGCGGGACCTGAGTTTCAAGCGGCTCAAGCCGTTGCCGCTGCATCCCAACGGCATGCATTTCACCGCGCTGGATGCCCATGACGTGCCGCTGGCCGACGCGGTCATCTTCTCGACGGGTGGCGGATTTATTGCTAGCGAGGAGGAATTGCAGCATCCGCCGCACAGTTCGGTGGTGTTGCCGCATCCGTTCACCTCCGGTGAGGAATTGCTAGATCGATGTGCCGCCCACGCTCTATCCATCAGCGAGCTGATGTTTTGCAACGAGGCGGCGTTTCGTCTGCAAACCGAGACATGCGCCCGCCTCGACGCCATCTGGCAGGCGATGCAGGACTGCGTCAAGCGGGGTTGCGCCCAGAGCGGCACGCTGCCCGGCGCGCTCAAAGTGCGCCGCCGCGCCGGCACTATCTATCAAAATTTGCGCGATCACGCCGAAGGTGCCCTAGCCGATCCTCTGACTATTCTCGATTGGGTCAATCTCTACGCCCTCGCCGTTAATGAGGAAAACGCCGCCGGCGGCCGCGTGGTCACCGCCCCCACCAACGGCGCGGCCGGGATCATCCCCGCCGTGTTGCACTACGCGGTGCGCTTCCGCCACCCGGTGCATCAGGATGGCGTGCACCGGTTTTTTCTCACTGCCGGGGCCATCGGCCAACTCTACAAACGCAACGCCTCGCTCTCCGGCGCGGTGGCCGGCTGTCAGGGCGAGGTGGGCGTCGCCTGTTCGATGGCCGCCGCCGGCCTCGTCGAGTATCTCGGCGGCTCGCCCAAACAAGTCGCCAACGCCGCGGAAATCGGCATGGAGCACAACCTCGGCCTGACCTGCGACCCGATCGGCGGACTGGTCCAAATCCCTTGCATCGAACGCAACGCCATGGGCGCGGTCAAAGCGATCAACGCTGCCAGACTGGCGATCGCTGGCGATGGCACCCACGTGGTATCCCTCGACAAGGTGATTCGCACCATGCGCGACACCGGCCGCGACATGCACGCCAAGTATAAGGAAACCTCGCGCGGCGGCCTCGCGGTGAACGTGGTGGAGTGTTAGGGAGGCGGGCACTCATACCATCGCTAAAAATTAAGCCGACGGTGTAGTGTTACGAACCGGTGAAGGAAGAGTCTCAAAGTCTAAATTCGAAGGTCAGCTCAGAATTCGCGGTTCATTGACTTTAGACTTTCAGACCTTCGACTTTCAGACCCATGCGATTCAGTTTCAGCATTTCAGCTTTTACCCAGCCCTACTTTCCCCCCGCACCCCCTTTTCCCCGTCCACCGGACAGGAGGCCGAGTTGCAAAATGGCCACAACCCTGAGACCCGTGGAAGGCATGTGTGCTCCAGGGAGAGGAGGCAATCGGAATGCGTTAGAGACAGGGTTCAATGGCCCGCCTGCGGGAAATATTAACCCTGCCAGCATGAGAGTTTTCCACACCGATCAATGAAACCGCCTAACACTGAGGCAGGTTCAGGTGACAGGTGTTGGTGATTTTCAGACCCCCACGCGCAAATCCCTGGCAGTCCACAGCAGCCCCTTCGCGCCGCTTCCGCTGCCCCTCATCGTCCGCGCACCATCCTTGCGCTTGGCGCTAAACCGCTCCCTCGCCCGCGCAAACGCCTCGTT
>Ga0114962_10000189_pt1 | contig 53160 bp, 62 predicted proteins | sample C_130820_MF_Meta_FD_87017 | JGI IMG/M metagenome (GOLD analysis project Ga0114962, IMG submission 87017) | Freshwater microbial communities from Lake Croche, Canada to study carbon cycling - C_130820_MF_MetaG | ecosystem: Environmental > Aquatic > Freshwater > Lake | place: Lake Croche, Canada... | reverse complement strand
TTATTGGTCAACCGGACCATAATTCAATTATTATGCGTCTATGGTCAGTACTTCCACGGCTGTCACAATAGGGCCCATGTCGTCTGCTTCCGCTTGCTTCTCAAGCTCAACTACGTGTGCTTCTGCAAGGGCCAACGTACTAAAGGCCGCGATGTTTACAAAATCTTCTTCGTTATTGCCCCAACCCTGCACTTGCACAATGTATACTTTTTTCATTTAGTGCTCTCCTTACTGTTTATACAAGTATTATAGCAGTTTAGTAATTACTACCTTCACAACAATCTGCTCCATTAGGACCCACCGTTATTTCGTCATACCAAGCATAATCAAAGCACAAATCTTCGTCCTCTTTTACAAAATTAATACGGGCCTTGGCCAATTCCTTGGTAGGATATATTCCACACAGATAGCCCTCGTCAGCAATGACATCACCACCCCGGGTTATCCTTTTGTTACATGCTCGTACAATAAAAACTGAAGTCATTATGTTCTCCGTTTCGCCAATATAATTAAATTTGACCAGTTGCAAAAGCAAACTCCGCCTCATACGCGTTACGGAACCAGATACCAACATCCTTGCCGTTTTCAGTTACCGTAACGGAGTCTCCACGCCGATTGATTTTCATTTTCAAGACGCGACCATTGAACTTCATCGTGGCGCCGGTTTTGCCTCTTTGATATGTGGAATCAACTTGGTTCCGAAGTTCTTTGCGCGCCTTGGCAACTTCCTTTGCTAAGTCTTCTCGTTGCCTGATAATCTCTTGGAATTTGTCGTACAGTTTAAGTTCTTTGGCAACCAATTTGTTGTAGGATTCAAGAGTCATAGCCATTTGTTTCTCCGTTGCGTTATTGTATGTAAGTATTATAGCAGTTTGGGTATTATTGGTCAACCACGAAAAAGGCACTGTAAGTCATTGATTCTATTAGATAAATTTAACGCACGGGGGAATACTACGGCTTAGACGTATGATTTTGCCCATCGTTTTAAGCAATTGCTCTTGCAGCAGAGTTTGCCCAAAGCCAGTGCAGGCATTTATACCTGCTTGCAGTCGCTTAACATCGGCAACCAGGTCTTGCTTCCTTTGCACTTTTTTGGCGTATTCAACCGGGACCATTGCTGGCATTCCACCAACTGTCATACGCACATGATCTTTATACATTTAGTGCTCCGTTGCGTTATTGTATGTAGCTATTATAGCAGTTTGGGTATTATTGGTCAACCGAAAGAAAGGCACTGCAAGTCATTGATTCTACAGAGAAAACTATTGCCAATGCTGTATAATAACAGGATCTTGTATTTGATCTGGCTTGGGATGGCCATGGAATACCAGCACAGAGGTGTTGTTTGCAATGTTTGTTCCTGTGCCGGGCGCAAGGTATGTTCTTTTTTTGAAATTGTAACCGCCATCCAACGCTTGCCAACGCCAACTTCGTATCATTTCGGTGTCAAAGTATCTAAGTTGAGATTTTGGAATTTTTACATCTAGATAATCTTGATCACCGTGATGTTGTTTGGTCACAGTGCTTATATCTTGAGAACTAAACTCTCGCCATATTGGTGCATATTGCCAAGTATCCCACCACATGATACTGGAGTTCATGGCATAATGTGTTTCACGCCAAAGATACTTAAAGTCCCTTACTGCCCAAAAATATTGCAATGGTAATCGACATATCCAATCTATATTGCCAGTTATTACCACATCAAGATCAAGATACAATAATGGGCCTTTATAATGTGTCTTGGCATTGAACATCTGCATCTTGTACCACCAAGCTTTTTTAGGGCCATAAATGTTCCAATCCAATAACTCATGCTTGATAAAGGGCGCAGGGACTACACGGTGGGCTTCAGTATAAACATGCAATCGCACCCCCGGAGTGATGTGTCGACTCAGCATGCTGTACAAGCGTTCTACATAATTCCAACTATATGCATCACCATGTATAACACATGCACAATCTATTGGCTCTGTCAGAGGGGCGATTAAAGGGCTGATTCTATTCTTTTTAGCCACATGCCTCCCTGTAACTCTTGCACAGTATACTCTGTATGTGCCATTTCGATCAGCCACTGTGATCTATCAATATCATATGCAGTTTCTATTCCACGGAATGCAACGGATACCGGATGTGCCAAGCTAGTTGCATCAACGATGGGTCGAATACCAGCAATAGCAGCCTGTATTCCGGGCCCACTATTGTGATTTACCACAGCATGACAATTTAATTGCATATCAAAGCTATCATATGTGTTGGGCAACATAGCGGGTGTTTCAATATGCACATCTTCTGGTAATAATTTGACATTGATAGGTGAACGTGGATGTGGCCGTACTATAATGGGTCTTTCTGTTACAGCACGTACATTAGTAATCTGTTGGTTTATCCAGTTTTCAATACTGCCGAGCTTGATCACCTGCTGGCTGTTGCGATGTTGGGCAGCAATCAGTATTGTGCAATTTTGATTTTGTGCTGTGGTTAGTTTGATACCCAATTTCTTTGGGCGATCAAGGTCAAGGTTTTCTCGATGCCCATAATAGCCCTCGGCAGTGATGTTATTCACAGATATTTTCCAAGTATGTCCTCGTACAAGAGCACCGATATCTATGATAATCACCGGACGAGATTTTGTGCGGTAATACTCGTATACGGATCTATTTGCTACCATACGTCCATGCCAAAGCACTGACCATATCAACGCTGCATCTGCATCCCAACTATTCTCCACGGTGGAGATACCGACACTTTGTAAGTGAGATAACACTGCTGACATAATTGGAGTACTGTTGCGAGCACATGCCTCTGGAAAATAGCCAACGGATTTTATTATCAAATAAATATCTTTATGAAATATACTGTTATTACAACGTTCCATCAAGCAGGTCTGGAACAGTATGGGCAACGCATGATCGACACATTTGAGGCACTATGGCCTGCAGATGTCGCTCTTGTTATATATGCTGAAAATTGCCAACCCCGTACAATTAGACCAAACACCACAGTGATAAATCTCTTGGAGGTCAGTGCAGACTTGCGTGTGTTTATTGATCGGCATCGTGACAATCCACTTGCACATGGTCGTGCTGGGCCTCCTGAGGTATTTGATCCAAAAAAACAATTCCGTTGGGATGCCGTAAGATTTAGCTATAAAGTGTTCTCTGTTGCACATGCTGCGGAACACTTATCCACTGATTGGATGATATGGATAGATGCTGATACGCATACACATACTCCTGTGCCAATGTCGGCATTTGATGAATTATGCCCAGTTGGCTCGGGGTTAAGTTATCTTGGTCGTGGAGAGAAATATCACAGTGAGTGTGGTTGGGTGGGTTACAATCTTAATGATCCCGATTGCAAGAAATTTATAGAAGATTTTGTCAATATGTATAAACAGGATGATATCTTTAAACTATCCGAATGGCATGATAGTTATGTATGGGATCAAGTAAGGAAGCGGTCATCACCTGCTATATTTCATAATCTCAATCGTCATATGCATTCTAAGAATCTATCTGGACATCCATTTATCAATAGTGCATTGGGTAATTACATGGATCATGCCAAGGGTAATAGGAAAAAATATGGACATAGTTTATCTACTGATATACAGCAACATCAAGATCATCCGTATTGGAAACAAATTTTGCAATCACAAAAGGCATAATAATCATGTATGAATCATATGGTTGGTGGTTTCCGGATACTGAAGATCATTTCCCCAAGATGATTGCCAAGGGTATTTCCAAGGGTGGCCCTGCTGAATACCAGTGGCAAGTCAGGGATAAAAGTTTAACACATGTCCGGCAACGACGTACTGCGTTGGACATTGGTGCTAATGTGGGACTGTGGAGTCGCAGTTTGATTACCAAATTCGACAAAGTCGTTGGGTTTGAGCCAGTACCAATGTTCAGAGAATGCCTTGAGAAAAATGTCGTAGGTCAAAACTTCTTTATTAGTCCAGTGGCATTGGGTGATCAAGACACACATGTTAACATGATCATTACTGAAGGTAATACTGGACATACTCACATTGATCCTGCTAGCATTGGTACGGGCAACACTCCCGTGATAAAACTTGACAATCTAGGTATTGATAATGTGGATTATATCAAGATAGACTGTGAGGGATACGAATATAGAGTATTGCAAGGTGGTGAACAGACTATACGTTATTGGAAACCGGTGATTGTAATAGAACAAAAGCCGCATGATGCCTATAGCAAAGAGTATGGTCAGTTTGCTGCTATTGAATTGTTAGAATCCTGGGGCATGATAAAATTAGATCAAGTCAAAGATGATTGGGTCATGGGTTGGGCATAAATCAAATATGAAAACATTTATAATTAGATTAAAAGACAATGCACTGTCAGAGAAATTGGCTGATGAGTGTATAGAACAGGCAAAGAAATTTAATATCTATCCTGAAAAGTTTGATGGCATAAATGGTCTTACATATCCAGAACATCTAGACAAGTTAAATATTCGACCATTGAAAAAGTTTAAAAAGGGGCGACCTGGAGTATTTGGCTGCTTATTGAGTCATTATTATGTCTGGTTACAATGCCAGGCAGATACAGAATCTTATCTAGTGCTGGAACATGATGGATATATGATCAAGGCTATTCCGAAACTTATTGAAAAACGATTTTCAGATATCTTAAAATTAGATTATATAAATCCCTATAGCAAAGGATATACACGCAGGATAGAACAAGATGCAAATAACCCATTAGAAATAAAAACAGTTGCACCCGGGGTTGGCTCATGTAATGAGGATATGAATCAAGGAGCAGGCTGGTATTCAACAGGATCTTATGCTTATATTATCAAACCGCATGCAGCTAAAAAACTTGTCGAATGGATTAAAATAAATGGATTTTTACCGTCCGATCAGCAGTTAGGAAGTTATGCAGCTGATATTAAAGTATGTGATCCAAGTATTGTGCAATTGCATCCTTATTTTTCTCCTGAAAACGGATTAATAAAAGCTATGTCCATGACTATAAATACCGAGTTACTACAATGAAAATACGATTCACCAGTAGCAAATACAAAACCAGGCGTGCCAGTCATCGATTGCGTGGTGAAGTAACTTGTCAGGCTCTGGTTGAACAAGGATATGATGCAAAAATATTAGAAGATTGGAATGAAGTTGATTCTGATACGTTGGTAATATTTTTAAAACTTAGTCAGCCCGAACAGATACAACAGGCCAAAGATCTTGGTGCTAAAACGGTTTATGACTTATGTGACAATAAATTTGGTGAACAAGCAGAGTATGAACCATGTTGTCGGCTTGCCGATGTTGTATCTGTTAATAGCATACAAATGGGAATAAGTGTTAAAGAACATACCGGGTTAGATGCTCTGGTAATGCCAGACCCATATGAACGTCCCCGTCTCGATCCTGTTTTTTCTCCTGGAGAAGAACTTAAATTATTGTGGTTTGGGAGTCAATCAAGTTTTAAATTTTTCCCCATAGTAGAGGTATGGCAACGTCTTGAAACAGAGATAGGTAATTATTGTTATACCATGATTAGCAGTAAAACCGATAGGTTGTTGGGTAAGATGCAGAAGCGGCAAGATCGTGGTGTTATTAGCGGGATCAATTTTGATAAACTGGATATGAGAACATGGTCTTGGCAACTGCAAGGTGAATTATTAGAAAATTGTGACATTGTACTGATGCCAGTACAAACTGATAATCCAAGAACAGATACTAAAAGTGCTAATCGGGTAATTGACAGTTTAATATCTGGGCGATTTGTAATCACAACACCACTGGCAAGTTACGAAGAGTTTGCTCCATATACCTGGCAAGGTGATTATATCGAAGGAATTAAGTGGGCCTGTGCTAATCCTGATCAAGTAATTGAAATGATCACTGCCGGGCAGAAATACACACAGGAAAATTATTCAGCACAGGTGTTAAGTAAACAGTTAATCAACACAATTATAAAACAATTACATTTAACGGAGACATAATGTCGCATGTACAGCAAATAGAATACGTAAATTCAATTAAATCAAATTATCTTAATTATTTTCAAAATAAAAAAATTTTAGAAGTAGGTAGTTTAGATATTAATGGTAGTGTACGGACATTTTTTGAAAATTGTGATTACACCGGACTCGATGTTGGCGAAGGTAAGGGTGTTGATATGGTCTGCGAAGGGCAAACTTTCCAAGGAGAATCAAATTCGTACGATGTTGTGATTTCTTGTGAATGCTTTGAGCACAATCCTTATTGGCTAGAAACTTTTAAAAATATGTATAGGATGTGCAAGCCAGATGGATTAGTAATAATGACTTGTGCCACCACCGGAAGAAAAGAACACGGAACATCCAGAACCTCTCCTAGGAAAAGCCCGTTAACCGTGGCCAAGGGTTGGGATTATTATAAAAATTTAACCGAAGAAGATTTTAGAACCAATATAAATTTTGATGAAACATTTTCTAAATATGAATTTTCTAACAATACAAAATCCTCTGATCTTTACTTTTTTGGAATTGTTAACAATCTTAAATATTCGTTAGAGAAATAGATTCGTGCTTGAACAAACAGTACAAGCTCTATTACAACAACAACTTCAGATCAAGTTACACCTGGGCTGTGGTCCAAATCTATATGATGGATGGATCAATGTTGATGGCGATTATTGTGTAGGCCAACCCGGTGTGATCATACACAACATTACTGATCCTTATCCCATTCCAGATAATTCTGTGGATGAGATACTTACAGTTCATGTAATCGAACACATACCACCTGGAGAAGTTCCTGCGATGATCCAAGAGTGGCGTAGGATTTTAAAACCAAATGGTTTTGTAACAACAGAGTGGCCGGACTTTTTAAAAATGTGTGAATTTATTGTAGCAGATCCTAGTCGAATGTATTCAACTAATAAAAAAGTTCAAAAAAACGGACTTACTGGTATCTATGGAAATATGAGAAAATACCAAGATATAGCAATGTTACACAAGTGGGGATACAGTGTAGAAAGTATGTGTTTGCTATACAAAGAAAATGGATATAGTAAAACAATTGTTGAAGATCCTAAATATAGGAAAACTATAAATGATAGCAGAATAGTGGCATACAAATAATGCATGACACTTTAAAAAAGCCCAAACCATTACTGGTATTGTATGGGGTACCGTATCAGACTTGGTCGTTTTTTCATGACGATTGGTTTAAATTTATGGTTGATGAATATTTTAACATAGAACATTACGATGAAACTAAAACTTATTCCAATGATACTACATTTGTAACCGGATGTAATGTATATGCTGATCCGGAACATAGGAATAAATTTATTGATAGAAAACTAATCGTCGATGTGACCTGGGAAAGCTTTGTGGGTAAGTGGGGAAAGAAAGTATACAACCATAGGTCAGATCGACATTATTTTATATACGGTAATCACTCAAGAGACACAGTAGAAAATGCCGTATTCATGCCTAACTTTTTTTGGTATCACTTTAGTCTTTGGTGGAGAGCTAGAGAAATATATCCCTATATGCCCGACAGAACATATAATAAAAAGTTTTTACTGCCAATTGGACATAGCAGAGGCTGGAGAGAAGAAGTATTGACTGCCCTAACTCCCTGGCTCGACCAGTCTTTATGGAGTTGTATGTCAAAAGGACAACATCTGCCCGGACCTATTGTCCGGTCCGGCAAGCGAGTAGATTGGGCGTATTCAAATCCTGATTGGTATAATCAAACTTGTTATAGCATAGTACTCGAAACTGCAAAAAAATGGGGTGCTATGTCTTTATTCTTAACTGAAAAAACTTATAAACCGATAGCATTTAAACATCCATTTATGCTAATGAGTGCGCCCGGTGCACTTGCATATCTAAAATCCCAAGGGTTTGAAACATTTGATAATATATTTGACGAAAGCTATGATACTACTGATGTATTTCAGGACAAGCTAGATATCATAATCGATAATATTATAAACTTTGCCGGGGCACCATTTGATCCGGAAACTATTCGTCGTACCGAACATAATTATAACTTATTCTATAACACAGATAGAATACTGTCGGGCTTGAAGGAAGAATTAATAAATCCCATGTTAGAATTTATAGAGAGAAAATAAGCACATGCCATCGGAATATTATTCACAAAGTGTAGAGTTGGGACGAGAGTTTCAACGAAATAATACTAAAAATTGGGCCGGCAATGATAGCAAAAATTATCATAATCAGATAAGGGCTCTTATGGATCGATACAATGCTAAAACAGTACTAGACTATGGGTGTGGTAAAGGAGAACAATACTCCACACTGAATTCTTATGTGTTACACGGTGCACCACCGCATGTGAATACAGAACCTATGACATTCCAAACACGGATAAATGCCCAATCAATTTATAAATTTGATCCATGTGTGGAAGAATTTAATATAGAACCCGTTGACAAGAAATTTGATGCTGTTATTTGTACACAAGTTCTTGGTAGTATCCCAGACGTCGATATTCCTTGGATTAAGGATAAACTTATGAACTATGCAACAAAATTTGTTTTTATAGGATTGCATAGTGCTGCGCCTAAGAGTAAAAAACGTATATACGATCCAGCCCATATTAATTATTATAGAACCATAGAGTGGTATCAGGAAAAATTTAGTAACTGGTCAGGGCCTGCTCTATATTGGTGGTTTAGAGATACCGAAACTAACTGTAATGATTGGTATAAGATATGATTATGTTAATTGAGCAAGTAAGGTAGGAATTTTTTATAGATAAGTCCTTGCCGGCTTTCTTCATCAGTCCAATGACATGCGGCGAGATTATGTAACCACTGTGTTCTATCTGGATATACAGGATTGAGCAATGTACTGATATCTGTGTGCGATACAGCATGGCACACACTGCTGGGATCGTCAATCCACAACGGAACTCCAAACAATAACGCTGCCACACCACTGCTGCTATTAAACACAAAGGCAGATTGAGCATGTTGTAGATCTGCTTGTAATGAGCGAGTCGCACTATCACTTATAGTAATTCCTGGCGCGGCAAGATGCCTAATATCACTAATTTTTCCTGGATGAGGACGCAATACAATAGGTTGATTTGTATATTGACGTATCGCTTTGATTTTTTCTTGTGTCCAAGATACTGGATCGAGTCCTTTCATACCAAATCCTCCATCGCGTTGTAACAGTAGCAGGATGTAATCACCGGTGGTCTTCCAGTCTCTTACGTTTGCTCCGATAGCTTGTGATAGTTGATTCCACTTGGTAGCATCAGCATTTTTGTTTGCATATTCTCCAATATCATAATATGGGCTGTTGATACTATAACGTAGATATTGACTGGTATGATCTAGGAATTTAAAACAGCTTCCATCGATACACATGGTATAGTTATGTTGCTGCTGTTGTTTAGCCACTATCTCTGCACGTAATTTAATGTTTGGAGCACGTTGTTCTGGACTTGGCCAGCCTAATATTACGGCCAGTTTAGATGGTGTATATACATACTGTGTTTCTACATGCACCGTTGCACCCGCATGTCTAGCACCATCCGCAAATGCCGATAGCACTTCCAATTTTCTACTTGGAGTTTGTTTTAGTATAGAACTTAGATATACTATGACATCAGGCATTGTCATTTAGTATCTGCCAAGCAAACCCAGTTTTCATATCAACTTCAGTAAACTGACAATAGGCCAAATGTGCTGCCCATTCTTCAACTTGGTCTAATGTGGGAATAAATGGATTTTCGATATCTTTGCAATCCGTGCTGCATACCGAATGAGCTGCACTTGGGCCAAGAACAATTGCAGGCTTTCCTAGTAACACCGCTTCTACTGCTGCAATGCTCGAAAAGGTAACTAGACAATGCACATCACGGTCAAGAGCCATTTCCATTGTATCTGTTGTGACTCGTTCAGTGCGACCGGCTTTTTCTCGAATGATAATATTCCTGTCCGTGTACAGTCGTAATCTATCCTTTGTTTGGTGAACCCAGGTTTCAAGATCAAGATCATAGATGGCTAACAATTTCTGACTAGGTGGTGCTAACAAAATGTTTGCTCCTCCTTTAAATTTCCTTGAACGATAGCCGGTTGCTGCCAGACGGTCGCGCGGACGTGAAATCACCGGACCTAAATTCTGCATATTATTTTTGGTAATCCTATGATATAGTTTTTTCCTAACATTACCAAAATATCCAGTGTCGATATAATAGAAATCTCGATTCACAAGTCTACACGCTTCCATATGTTTTCTTTTTGTCACGCCGCGAAGAACCAGTGGCACCGTGGAATCTTTAACTTGATCCCATACTGTAATCTGCCCACCCGACCCCTGAATAAAGCTTGCCAGATAAGGATCATATTCTGCTCCTTTGCCTTGTTGTCTACTGTTACTATCTGTCATGGTATCGGCCTCGACCGCAAATGCGGCTTGATTGTTCATGGTCACCAGTGTTTTATTAATTCTATCTATCGTACCTGCATAATACTGTTCCTGCGGATCGATTCTATATTTTAATATATCATCAAACAATGATGTTATTTCTGGAATCACTGTATCAAATCTTGAAGATAATGGTTTAGGTACTAAACTATTTTTCCATTCGTGATAGGCATTGGCCCATTGAGCACCGTATTCGGTTTTTTCATAATTAGGAAACCAAGGACCACCTTCGGTATAATGCAATGCTTTGGGTGTGCCGTCGGCTGGTTCGTGATACCAGTTTATCAACCAATTCCATGTTTTATCTAAACTATCGATGTTCTCGGTCCATTCTAATCTATGTAGATATGCTCCTGATTCGGAGTTGACTACTTCTGCTGTCAGTTGTTGAGTATCAGGATGACTGCAATTAAACAGCATCAGGCTACTCCAATTTTTTCTTGGATATTGATGTTGGACTTTGCCATCCATTTTGATCGTGTTGGTTGGGACATAATCGTGTTGTACAACACTAACTGCTATTTCATCTTTAATTTGTTGGAATAGTTCTCTTATGTCGTGCGTGAACAGGAAATCACAATCGACAAATATTGCCCATCCTTTGTAATCACATAAGTGTGGCACAAGGAATCGAGTGAATGTAAATTCTGTGGCGGCCTCTTCATCTATTTCTCTGGTATAGATACCTTTATCACGCAAGTCTTGTTGTTTAAGCATGTGTATTTCAACTGGCATAGTTGCATGTTTAAGTATGCTATGTTTGCATACCTCTGCCACTTCGGCTTCACGGGGATCCCATCCGATAAAAATCTTAAATGTCATTGTTTTTGCTCACGATATCCCACAGTTTCTCGTTCGATATCATTGTGATCAAACTCTGCCCAATATAGCTCAAATGCAACGCAATCTTCAAGAGCTTCAAATTGATGGTATTCGCCAGGAGCAACTTTTGTATATTGTCCTGCTGTTAGTATAGTTTCATCGATTAAATCGTAGTTACCTTTCCACACACGGATAATCATTCGGCCAGATTCAACAAAGAATCCATTCCATTTAAACTTGTGCTTATGCTTTGAGCAAGTACCACCTGCTGCTGCTTCAATGCGATGAAATTCCAATACACCATTGGCTTCAAGCAGTTCGGTTTGTCCCCATACTTTTCCAAATTTACTCATTATTTTCTTTCTATATCGTCTTCGGCACAATTGTCGCCGTATTGTATTTCAATTAATTTCAATGGCAACAAGGTTTCGTTGGCCAATTGATGCCAATCATTGTTGGCTATCCATAAGTTTTGATGCTCGGTAAATTTGCCAGTTAGCTCGGTATCAGTTTTCCTATTGATGCCGTATACTGTGGCTTCGCCTTCTGTGACAAACCAAAATTCAGCACGATTAATATGTCGTTGCATGCTTAGTCGCTGTCCAGGCTCTACCGTAAGTTCTTTAAGTTTGACTCTGGGTGCAGCTTCATGCAGCACACGGTAATAACCCCACGGACGTAGTGTTTTTGGGGCGCGCCATTCCTGCAGGATCCAGCTACTGGAATTCATTTTGTTGTCACCACCTACACCGAACACAAACTCTAGATTATGATCATTAATGCTCATTTCGGGGATATTTTCTCTTGTTCTATCACCACCATTTGCAAAGATAATGTTATCAGTTGGATAGCTTTGCCTAGTCATCCTAATAGCATCACATGCTGAATTATCTGAATCGTCGAATCCTATAACAAAATCTACGCCTTGGATACTTTTTATAATAGCAAGACGTTCGTGTAAGGGCATGAATGCTCGTCCTTTTTTTCGAACCAGCCATTCATCGCTGTTTACAGCCACCACAAGTATATCACCAAGCTGTTTTGCGGCTTGTATGTAGGCAATATGCCCACTGTGAATGGGATCATATCCGCCCGAGATTAAAATAATTTTCTTCATGATTTGTAGTGATATTTATTACCTACAAATTTACATGATTTATTATACGGTGTAGTCTTCCATTCCTGCAGATTTAAGTCTAACTAGATGCCCTAGCATGAAATTCTTTGATTCTAGTGCCTTGAGAATTCCTAAGAATTGATTACGTAATAGTGCAACAGAATTAATAATGGTCTCAAAATCGATCACTTCATCCTCGCCATCTACATATTTTTCAGCATCGCGGCTGGTAAGTGCTCGAGCATATCCTTCGAGATATTTCTGGAAGTGTTTGCGACGGATTTTACGTAATTGTATGTTTAAATGATTGAGTACTGCTTCAACTTCCTGTAACTGATTAAACCGTTGTTCGGTAATGCCTGGCAAGGCGGTGATGTTTTTTTCTATCACACCGCCTACCCTACAATCCCGTTTGGCATCTGCCAGTTCAATTTCGTAATAGGATATGAAGTCTGGAATTTGACTTAGATCGGCTACAACACGGCTATACCACATTATTCATCTCCTTAGTTAGCCAAGGAAAAGTTGTCTGCCAGCTTGTTCTACGCCGACGATCTTTTTCAGTTAATAAAATACCCAATTGATTAATTTTTAGCTGGTCTCGAGGTTTAGCATTTATTTGTGCTTGTATTCCTTGCATGTATTTCCTTGCTTCTCGTTGTTGCCAGGTATAACTGGGCATATTATTAAATATTTCAGCAAAGTCATTATCAAAAAAACCTGGTCCAAATATTTCTGGATGTAAACAGTTATATGTATCAGTGGTAGTTGAAAAATGATGCCCAATTTCTCTATTTTCTCTAAAATTATTAATATATTGTAATAATTCAGGAACTGTTTTTATAGTAAGACCGGACAGGGTTTGATTTATATTTAATGTAATCCATTTCTGAGAAACTACATATTCAAAATTTTGCCGCCATTGATTTAAATCTAGTCCATATCGAACATATTCTTGCTCCGGCCCAAAACAATCAATACTAGCAGTAAGATCAAACCGTTTTAGTTTTCTATTTATAAGTAATTTTTTTATTTTATCAACATACTGTTCCAAACGAGCTAATGATATCATTAAATTGCTTACAACATTGAATTCAAGATCAGGACAAGGATTCTTATCAAAAAATTCCAAACAATAATCAAATTGATGCTGATAAAATGGCTCGCCACCTAACACATGGAAACGTTGTAATTTATGTCCATGCTGTTTCATCCATTTCCATAATTGATCAGTTAATGCAGAGATATTATTAACTTTAGTGGCATTATTTTTAATTACTATGCCTGACTGTTCAAACTTTCCAAATTTATTATTTTCTTGCTGTATTTTACTACTAAACCCGTCCCAGCAATACAAGCAACTCATGTTACATACATTATCAAAATACACTTCTAGTATAGCAGGAGTTACTTCTGTTGCCAGTGGGTTAGAATCTAACTCATTGGGGACTAAATTTGGAATACCAAGATGAAACATTCTATCGCTTGACCCGCCTGCTTCTTCGATTTGTTGACAATATTCGCATCCACCTTTGGGCCATTCCCCATTAAGCATAAGAGCTCTATCGGCTAGTTTTTTAGGGGTATTATGAAATGTATCAAATGTATCTGCAGTTATTACGTTTCCGCTAACACGATGGCAGGACCTTGTATCACCAACGTATAAATGTATAGTACTCCAATTCCATTTAAGCTGGCATGAAGTGGCTGTACGTATCGGAAAATACTTGTCAATCATTAATCATCATCTTTATTTTCGTCATCTTCGTCAAAATCGTCTGGGTCTATATCTTCTTCTGCCACTTCGTCATCGAGATATTGTTTTAATGCACGTTTGATATCTGTATCACTTTTAAAAGCGGCACGTATTTCATCTGCATCTATATCATTGTCAACCAAGATTGCAATCATGCTGCTGGCTGCAGAACTTACATCAACTACATTGATGTGATGTTTAAGCTCTGCCCAAATTTCGTAAGATAATTCTGCTGACATCGTTTATTCCTCCTCAGGCGCTGTTGGTGGTTCAGCTGTACTTACCTCGGCTTTTCTATTTTTGAGATCCTCCATTACTTTATCAAGAGAACCGTTTTCATTGCTTTCCCATTTTTTACGGAATTGTTTAATAATTTCACCAGTGCTAGTAACAAATACTAAACTGTTACCTTCTTTCTTCAGCATACCTTTTTTCTCTGCCAAGTCTGTTAACCCGCTGTACAAATTCATGCCTGTCTCATACGGAATCTTAATCTGAACACCTTCAAATGGTTTAGCATAGCGTGTTTTCATTACCTTACAGGCGGCGCGGATACCCATGACATCTGAAATCTTATTACCATCTTCATCTTCTTTAAGCTTGAGTTTCTTCATTGCTACCACAATACTACTGGCATAGATAAAGCCTTGACCACCTGAAATTTTATCATCGGGGTCAAACATGTCCTGGCTGGCATACGTGTGGTTAGTACAAACAAGCCCTACATTATAACTGCCAAACATATTAACACAGTTACGAACCAACGAAGTCAGTGCTTTGGGTTTACGCCCCATGTCACCCTTCATATCTCCTGCTTCAAATTGATTCACATCAGTTGGTGTCAGCAGCATACCAAGACTGTCGATCACAAATAGAACTTTTGGACGATCGCCATCGGCCAGTGTTTTATAGTCTGCCATAAATGTGCTTATGGTCTTGGCTACATCGTCAATCATTGCCATGCTGAGTTTTAGCAGTTTTGAATCTGAAGTATCAACTCCTAATGCTTCGAGCCATGCATGATCAAGTGCATTTTCTGAATCAACAAGCACCACAAAGATGCCCTGTTGTTGTGCGTGTTTGATGATATTGCCAGCACAGATATAACTTTTTCCTGCACCACTTTCGCCGGCAAAGACTGTTACCTTACCAAGTGGAATACCTTTATTAAAATCACCACTGATGAGATAATTCAGTGCATAGTTACCAGTGCTAACCCAATCTGTTGGATCATTAAATCCAATACTCAATCCTTCGATTGACTTGGTTATCTCTCGACGAAACTTGCTTACATCAAACGGACGACTCATTGTTTTTCCTTTTCTATTAATTTGTATTAGTGTTCGTGCTGCTATCGATGGTAAGAAAACACAAGGGATTTCTCCCCTGTGTTATTACAGATATTAACTTACGACTTCTGCCGTGCGCGGATCAATGCCAGGATGTCTTCAGCTTTTTGACTGGAAACTTTTGCTGGTACTTGCACCGGAGCATCTTCCTCAACATCAGCTTCTACTGCCGCTGGTGCTGCCTTTGCTGCTGTGTTGGCTGTAGCTGCTGGCGCGGCTGCACCAGCTGGGCGATAATACTGTGCCCAACGTTCGGCATCGTAACTTTGCCCTTCTACACTTGCTTCGAACATCTCTTTGATGACTTTGAGTTCAGCAGCACCGGGCTTGTTTGGCAAAAAGTCTGCCAATGTGAACAGGCCATGTGCAGCAATAGCTGCTTGCTCTGCTTCTGTCAGCGCAGACTCTTTACGTGCCCACTTGCTGGTGTTGTAGTCTGCATAGCCACCTTTAGTGGTCTTAGTCATACGGAAGTCAAGACCATGTGTATAATCGGTTGGCAGTTCTTCCAGTTCCGGATCCATCAACGCACCCTTAAGGATGGTGAAGATCTGAGGACCAATAATGAAACGCCGAATTGGGTTATCAGGTGTCTTGTCATCCGCAAGCGGATTCTCACGAACAAAGCCTTGGAAAATATAGCTGCGTTTTTTCCAATATTTACGACCCATATCTTCGAGACTCTTATCTTTAAACCATGGACGGACTTCGGTTAGGATCGGGCAAGCTTCGCCCCACATCTCCATGCATGGAACTTGCACCTGTACTTGTTTGCTGTCGGTTTCGCCTTTAACACCGGCAAATGGCAGTTTAATTACTGCGCGTTCTGCCCAAAAGAATGTGTTTTTTGCATCGCCATCTGGAAGGAAGCGGACTGTTACGCTTGCACCTTCCTCAATGTTCCAATGTGGGTAAATGGCTTGATCGCCACCGCCGGTTGAAGAACCGGTTTTTGTATCTGCTGCCTGTAAACGTGCGCGAATTTCTGCTAATGAGGCCATAATAATTTCTCCTTGTAATATGCCTATGTAATGCCTAAACTTACTATGTAAGTATTTTGCCTTGTGTTGCTGCCTATACAACAACACATGAAACAATTATACATGTTCCATGTGCCCTTGTCAAATTTATTTATGCCTTAATGTCGCCTAATGTTTATTTTTATTACCGAATTAAAATACCCGATAGCTGACGCATTCTAATCAAACTATCTTCTTTGACCTCGTCCGGCTCGATTTTGGATTCTTCCTGTGCTTCTTCTTTAGACATCTTATATTTGGTTTTAAATTCGGCATCGGATAGTGCTTCTAAATCCATCGACATTTCTTTAAATTTACCTTCAAGAATAAACTGTTCATCAAGTGAGCAATTTGATTCATGCATACCATACATACCGCATTCATTGCAGACACCTTCTTCCACTGTTGCACCTGTGTTGATTGTTTGATTGGGAAGACTTGGTGTAGCAGATGGTGGTGGTGTAGCTGATCCACCCATTGCAGCACCGGCGACTGCATTAGCTGCAATGCCTGCTATTACCGGTAATATTTCATCTAATTGTTCTGGATCTTTGTTTTCCATTTTTGCACTGGTATCGATTGTATAATGATCAAGACTAGGCGTGGTGGTTGGTGTAGATTGTGATGATGCTCCGCCGGCTGATCCAGCTGCGTATCCCAGAGCTGTTCCTGCTCCTGCCCTGCCACCTGGGCCTTTTGCTAGAAGCCCTGCACCTCTCAAAATAGCACCTAACACCTCGTCTAATTGTCCTTTCAACCCTTCACCCATCGGACTGTTGCGCCTTGCTTCGGCATCGATGTAATCTTGATCAATCCCGGCCATTTCATCTTCGGAATCACCCTGACCACCCATTTCATCATTTTCCATATCTGGATCATCTCCATCAAGTCCGGCTAATTCCATAATACGAGACATGCTGCCGGTATCTTCATCAATATCATCAAACTGCTTGTCATCAGCATCGGGATCTTGATAAGTTGGTTCTTGATCAGGTTCGTCTGCATCCGCATCGGGATCTTGATAAGTTGGTTCTTGATCAGGTTCGTCTGCATCCGCATCGGGATCTTGATAAGTTGGTTCTTGATCAGATTCAAGCCGGTTAAGGACTGAAATTATATTGGCATCTTTTGCAAGTTCTTGCAAACGATCCGTAATCACTTGACGTGCATCGGCATCTGGATCTGTTTCAGCCAATTCTTTCAGCTCAGACGTTAAATCATCAAGCCAATCTTCAGGTGCATTCACCAGCAAGTCCATCACCGGTGCAGTATTTGCAGCATAAGCACCAACTGGTAATTCTTTCGAAAGTAATTCTACCAATTCATCTTGCTGTTCTTCTGTGTGTAACAAGCTGTCTGACGATTGATCGCCTTCAGTTATTTCATCTACCCATGCTTCAAATATATCTGCTTGTTTCATATCATGCCCTTGTTTAATTTTTACCAGCATGGGCAGAGCTTGCTCTATCCTGCTGTCTATGCTTTGTTCTACAAACATCTTTTTTATATCGTCGATCATGATGTTCTGTTCTGTAATAGCTGCCGGATTCCACGATTCAAAATAATTTTGATATCCACGACCACTTGCTATACTCTTCATTGCATGACGAAGAGTTTCATAATAAGCTTGTGTTTCTGTAACCAGAACATTGGCCTCACCTTCAAATATACGTCCATGGTTGGCGCGGCGAAATCTTGACAATACATTAAGTTCTTCCACCATTTCCGCTATATGTTGTCCGCGTGGATCATATGGTCGACCACCTTGACGCACATGTTCTACCATGGCACGGCCACCTGCTAGTTTTTTAAATGGCAGCTTATATCTCTCTCCATCTGTTGTTTCTACAAACAAGCTTTCAATATAACGGTGACGAGCATCACCTTCACCAAGCGGACGCTGATGACGGATCATAAGACGTACTGCATCGGGGCGATCGGTCCAGCTGGTGGTCTTTGTTCCGTTCCAACCTTCAAATATGCTTTCTGTCATTTTAGCTTGGCCAGCAAGTGCATATTTTAATTTAGAGATATCATCTAGGTCAAAATCTAACCTATGTGCTGTTGCAAATTGTTTAAGTTGATGTTGGAAATCATATAATTCTTGTTTGTCTGTTGGATCTTCAATACCTCGAGCTAAGTTGTCTCCAAAGTAAAATTTTAGATTATTTTCATCGCCAAATAATATTGTTGCTGTGCCATAATTTTTACCACTGCTTGGTGTCCATTTAAAGGTAAACAGATCAGCATCGGCTAAGCCTTCAACAGGTGGTTGCCCAGTCTTAGTATCATAAAATTCTAAGTCAGGATAATTCTTAGTAACCAATAGATCATAGAGTTTTTTAGAAGGTGTGTTAGTAGCCATGCAGTATTTAGCCTCTACTCATAGAAATAAACGGCATTGGTTCAATAATATTATCAGCAAAATCTCTCATTCTTACATCCATTTCTGGATGATATGTTTGCAATAATTGCATCATACGCACACTTAATACTGTGGCCATTACTAGATCGTCGGTTTCGCCTGGTTTAGCGGCGTAGCTTAATCCATGCGCCACGAATGTTTTAAATTCGCTTACAAGTGGACGACTTACAATCTTCATTCGTCCACTCTCTATTAGATTCTTTAGTTTGCTACATGCCACCAATTTACTCTTGGCTGTTGTATTAAATCCTTGACGGAATCTTCTGTTGGTCGGACCACTTGTATCGCTGAGGAAATACCCTTGTATGTTCTGCTCACCGTATTCTGCAATACTGATCAGTGCAGCTTCGCCAATTGTATTGTTTTCTATGCTGTAATAGATACTGTTGGTGTCTTTGACCGCTTCGTTTATGTGACTGCAAATTCCTACCAAAATACGTATCTGTTCAGGGATGGTGGTTTTATTATGGCGCCATTCACCAATTTGTTCTGTTGTGCCGGCTTCAAATATTTGTATAGCTGCAGGATCGGACCCTGTACCGAGACTGGGATCAAGAGCAACCACGTATATACTGCCAGCTCGGGGTTTTTTATACCAACGCACCTGCCCTGTTGTATATAATGGTTCAATACCTTCAAGATCAAACAGTTTAGCCGGTGCGATCAGAGTCTCAGAATCGATAAGAAACTCACATCCCATCTCCCTTCTGAAGCGATCCTCGCCCAACGCAGCCAATTGCTGAGCTGCCCACGCGTCATCACGCTCGGGATGTTCATTCCAGTAACTTCTAAATGCTTTAAATCCATTTACCCCCAGGGGAGTGGGATTACCGTATGCATCTTCACATTTATTGGCTCCCTTCCATAACAAGGCAAATTGATCCTCATCTGAGTTTGGCGTGCTTGTGATAATACACTTACCACCTGTGGCCAATGTTGGCGATATTGAAGTCCAGAATTCACGAGCAATGGTAGGACGAACGTAGGCAAACTCATCACTGTATAACAAGGAAATACTCATACCTCGACCAGTTGTTTCTGTGGTGGTGGTTGAGATTATCCGGCTACCATTTTCAAAATCAATATTTCCTTTGTTGTAGCTAACTACTCCTGCACGTATATGATCTGGGCAAAGTTCATATGCGAAACGAATACGTTGCATGATTTCTTGTGAGCCGGTATATTTGTGTGCGGCAATTAGTATGGTGGAATCTGGAATAAACATTGCATACCATAACAAATACCCGGCTGCCGAAGTCGACTTCCCTGTCTGGCGCGGCATCATTGCTATACAGAATCTATAATTATGATATGTATCGATCAGTTTCTTTTGATAATCAAATGCATGATATTGCATCTTGCCACGTGTGGGATGTTGGATGTGGAAGAAATTGTCAAGGAAGTAAGCCGGACCGGTGACGGAATCTGCACAAGCTACAAATTCAGTCAATTCCTGATCGGTAAATGATTGTCGTTTGTGTGGTGACTTAACTAATACGCTGTCTGGAGATGGTTTAATCATTTAGTATTTAACTCCGGCCATAACTGTGCAAACTTATCTTTTTGGTCTTGATGATAAACACTTTCGATCTCTGCAATATGATCGTTCAATTGTAATAGCAATGAGGGATATGCTACTTCTGTATAATTTTTTTCTGCTTGTGCAAAGAATCCACGCTCGTTGCTTGTTAGATCTTTCTGGGCCAATACTTGCACAAGTTCTGCATGCGCTAATCGTTTAATTTTATCTCCAAGACGTAGCGGGTCAAGATATTCTGGTTGGAATAAACTTTGCCACGTTATATCAATGTGTTGATCACGTGCCCACGTCCGTAATTCCATCAATCGTGTGGCATTATATACGTTGTATACTGCATGTATACCGACGCGATGTTGAACAGTTCGCAATGCTTTGAGTTTTTGTATGTTTTTTTCTATTAGATCCCAACTGCCACCATAACGCACATATTCAAATCTTTGATGAGTGTTGTCTAAGCTAATTGACCAACTTACGTTGCGACGTTGAGCAAGCTTTTTAAATATTTTGTTTGTATCTAATTCTACACTGAGATTGGTAATCAAGGTGACTTTACAATTTACAGGTATTACATCCAGCAAGCGTTCGTTTTCTGGCAGCAACAATGGCTCTCCACCAACCAACGCAACTTCACGTATGTGTTCTTGATGGGCAGCAAGATACTCACACACCTGTTGGTAATACGGACGAGCACCAGATTTAAACGGGATGTTCTTTAGTGCTGCCCATTTTGAACTACACTTATCACCACAATAGTTACAGCTTAGATTGCAGGTGGTATTCCAACGCACATCTATCAGCGTGGGGATATGCTCCGTATCTGTTGCCATTGCTGAGTTAAATTCTGGGCTGATACTGTTATGCCAATCACGTTCGCTGCGACCATATCTTTCAGCTTGCACACAGTTATAGCAATATTTGTGTGCTTGTCCTTGCCGTAGTGTTTGCCGTATCTCTTGCATGACCGACCCTTGCAGTATTTCCTGTATGCTCTGTGTGTTGAGATTACCCAGCATATTAGGATCGCCGGCACAGCAAGTCTTTACATCACCACGTGGATTGATATGCAGGCCACGCCATGGTGCAGCACAAAAGAACGAATCAGTCATGCTGTACTCATGGTGTTTGGAATTATTTCTTGGCCTTGGGTGCAGTTAGATTGAAATTTATACCTGTTTCTTTTTCTACATCTGTAATGGTAACTTGATACTTGGGCAAATCTTCAACTGGCAGCGGAGCGTTTGGCATAAGATAAGCGACCCCTGTGCCTTTTTGTTTATCAAATATTATCTTATACAATCGGGTTGGTACACCTAACCCATTGCCCACCACTTGGTGACCTTGATCAAAAATTCCTCCGGAGATGACATAAAAATCACCACCGGCTAATGCCCAATCTCGTTCCCAAGTTTCTAATTGCTTCCAGGCACCACGATTGTTATTTGCAACTTGTGCCACCATATTGCTTAGGAAGAAACTTTCACTCATTATGGCATCATTTTGCGTATTGTTACCGGCCGGAGCCATATGGCCACGGTCGTGTGTTTTACCCAAGATAGCAAAGTCAGCTAAATGTGCTTGACATTCTGCGGTAACATCGGGATCTGGGCGGAAATTATCTTTACGCTTGCTGGGCCCGGTGATACCTGCTTTAGTTAAATGTTCGAACACTGCTACCGGTGCTTTGACATCACAACGATGTATAACTGCATAATTGGTCTTGCATAATTCCTGATCACCGGGTTGTGCTTTGTAGTGTGGTGCTCCGTGCGCTGTAAACTCAGGGCACAGTTTATTAATCTGAGCTTGAGCTACAAAGGGAAGAAATAAAAGTACAAACAGTATGATTTTCATGTTATATTATGGGAATGTTTTAGTAAACGGTCCGCCAACTGGATCATTTGCACCAACTGGTGATGCTGTTCCTATTGTTGTACCTGCTGGAACTGCTGTGGCATTCCATGGGCTTTCGTTCATTGGACCAAAACAATCTGCTAATTTTGCACCATTGACTTTTTCTTTACGCTTGACACATGGAAAACTCCACATGTTGCTCATGCCGCCACCAGGTGCTGCGGTGCTGGTAAAGGTGCGTATCACCGCAGTGGTCACTGCCCAGGTTGGTGCTTGTGGGTAGCTGGTTTCAGCACTGAACAGACTCCATACTTTGCCCTTTGGGGACTTGCATGAATTGTTCATAAGATTACCGTCGGCAATGCTCTTGCCATTTAGTACTGGGCAAACTGCCACACCTTCTTTGAACTCTGTGCCGGCCACTGTGATGGTTTTTCCCGTGGGTTTTGTGCTGGATGCTGCGCAAAGGGCGTATTCACCTCGGCAGATCATTAGATTAGGACCGGCGGCTGATGCTGTGGTGGCCAATAACATTAATGCAACAAATATAAGTTTCATGGATAACTCCTTGTGACAACTATTTATACGTAGAAAACTTGCTAACTATAATTTATTAAATAGATCTATTAACCAACTTGATTTATTGTAAAAATAACCGACGGAGATGTTGGAATTGCCGGACTTGCTACAGATGGATATGAAGTGATTACACTGGTTCCGGCCAACGTTGCCCACTGTGCTTCACTTGGGCACTGAGCACGGAATCCTTTTTCAGGAGTATCAACGCCAAACACTCTGATACTGAGTTCTTTCTTGAGTGGTGCAGGCAAAAAGTCTGCTTGAAAAGCCACTGTGTCACCGTCTATGACTCTGGTGATCACGGCGTCATAGGTTACACCAGGTCGTTGTTTGGGTTGTGCTAGAGCTAGACAAGGCACAATGAGTAAGAGTAGTAGTAGTTTTTTCATGTTATGCTATTTGGTAAGTACCCGAGATATCAAAGTGTGCTCCTGATTGCCAGGCACCAGTGGCCGGGGTGTTGAATTTCCACACCAGGTCAGTGGTGCTGCCAGAATAAAACAAGTTCATTACTGTGGCGCTGATAGCGGCGTCACAAATACCAGCAATGTGATACTGAGCCGGAGAACCAGCTCCAGCTGTTTGATGTAGTGTGCCACCACCAAGTCTAAAAGTATTCACTGCGGGGACTGGCAAAGTAATTTGATAGCCCAAGATGCCAAAGTTAGTAACACCCGTGAAATCAAAGTATACATGTATAAACATCAGCGGACCCATGCGTATATAATTGGCTGTGGCAGTGCCGCCAGCAAATGTGCCTGATCCATCAGTCCATTGTGGGTTAAATGTTGTAGTGGCAGTGACTCCAGTGCCGTATGCTACTAAATTTAAATTGCCGTTGGTGTTGCCCACATAAAGATCTTGTGTGAGCTGATTGACTACCAGTTCACTGGGTCTAGCAACGCCATTATAATCGCCAATGGTTTCTTGTGCATTGTCTTTCATTACTGCACGTGAAATGCCTGTGATGTTGTCGTATGGTGGAGGTGGATTCGCCATTAAAATTTATTCTAATATATCGATATTAATCATTTTCTGGTAATTAGGAATTTACTATGCCTGAAGTGGCTGTGCCTGCTTCGGACGCGGTGAAGTTTACGCCGGTAATAGTAATTTGATTCCCAACACCCACATACACATAGTCATAAGTGCTGGGTGGTATTTGCACAGAATTACTGTAAATGTTAGAAGTAAACGCAGTTGCCAAGGTTACATTATAGCTAACTGCTGTAGTTCCGGTGCTGATCAAACATTTATCAGTATACCAGGTTTGTTGAGACACTGACGTATAGACATTAGCCTGAGCCATCTTTATTTTCCTTTAAACTGTTGTAATTCTTTGTATAAGCTCATACCCAGATCAGCTTGTTTACTTTCATTATAGGTATTTGTCGCACCAGGCATATACCCCTTTTGATTGGGCGTAGGATGCTCGTACGACATTGGATTATCTCCGGGATTGTTTTCATTTCTCTCTGTGTGCGGCCCGTCAATGCCGCCACCAGTGTTTGGTCCTGCAACTTGATCAACTGACGCAAACACTGGATCTGGTTCATTGCTTGGAGAGTTCTCATCTACCATTTGACCACCACAATCGCATGGGCTCTGGCCACAACTGGAACATGATTGTTCAGACTGATGTATGCCAGCCAAGTTAAGCAATTCGGCAAGTTTAGCAGCATCATCACCATCAGCATGCACAGTGATATCTTTGTGTGGTTGGCCGGTGTCATCTGTTGACATGTTAACAGTAACGCTCATACCCTCTGTGATTAAATTATCAACTTGGCGATTAAGACTGTCGTAAATGCCTTTACCAAATCCATACTTATTACTTGGTGCTTTTTCAGCAGCAGGTGCTGCATCAGCTTCTTTAACTTTCTTTGGAAGTTTGCCGATGTCTTTACCTGTGTCGGCTTTGTTAAATTCTTTTGCCACAGATTGTTTAACACCTACTTTTTTTGCAAACTTAGGATTGTGAGCTGCTCCGGCCATCATATGAGCTTGTGCTTGGCTAACAGAGCGTTCGTCAACAACTTTCTTAGCACCGCAATGTGGACATGTATCACCCTCTTCCCTGATGGCTTTTAACTGTAGTAACTTGCTGTTGGCGCCTGGGCCTCGAGCACCGGTGGCATGTTTTGTGCCTTTTGGGCGACCAGCTTTGCGTGGTTCTGCATCAACGTCGTCGTCATCTTCAACATCAGGCTCATAGTTGCGAGTATGTGTTGTTATGTTGCCTTTGGTTACTTCAGTGCCGTGTGTGGTTTTGCGTTCTTGCTCTCTCATCATCCCCGGGGGAGTACGGCTGTCTTCACGATCTCGCTCGCTTTGTGATATATTTTTGCCAAAATTTGGCTTGCTAGGAACTACGCCTCGAGCTCGTGCTTTTTCAAGACCGGCAACTCGCTTGTCTTGAGATGTAGTCGTCCAATGATCAGGATGATAATACTCATCACCTGGTTCGGCAGCTTTACGCTTTTTGTAAGTGCCCATTCCTTCACTTTTGGCGAGTCTATCAATCTCGTTGAAATTCTGCTGGGCGTCATCGACATAATCTTGAAGAGCTTTTGGGCTCAATTTGTCTATCCGGGCTTCAGACCTGAGTAGACGGTCTAACTGGTCTTCGGTTATATTTTTCTTATCAGCCGCTGCTTTTTTCATCGGCTCGTTTTTGTTGCCATCTTTGTCTAAGTCTAAGAAATCTGGTTTCTTGCCCTTGGCTTCCGACATACCTTGCTCTTTCACAGGATATGTTTTACCACCAACCTTGACTTTTTCACCAGGTTGGATACCGTCACGTTTGGCTTTGACTACTGCTCCGGAGAATGCATTTCCTTCATTACATGTGCATGGTGAGCAATTGCAAGTTGAGCAATGCCCTTCTTCAAGCTTGCCGGCTCGAGCCATCTTGGCATGTACAGCACCGGCAACACGTTCCCCGGCTGCTTTGCTGCCATATTCCTTACCGGCTTTTTTAGCCAATGCAGCGAACCCAGTGGTAGCATTGTTATGCTTTCCTTCATCACGTTCATTTAATTGAGTAGATTCCGGTGCGGCACCAATGCTGTTTAATTTTTTATTGAGATCGTAAAAGAAATTCATTTTGTATTATCCTCTGGGGTTGGCGCCGGTTGCAGGCTTGGGTTGACGTTTCATTTTGGTCATGGGGCTTGTGTTGCCCATGGGTAAATCATTTGTTGTTTCTGCAGCAGGTGTACGACCCCCGGCCACAGTAAAGGTGCTTTTATATTCATTTTTCAATACTGCATGATCATACGGATTTGCTGAATAATCTTTATTCAATGCTTTTTGTTTGTCATCAGGTTCAGGATAATCTGTATCCGTTAGTAAATCTTTATTTTGAGCTGCGATATCTTGTGCTTCTTTACTGATACTGTCATCGTATGCGGCAGTTTGCATAATGATACGATTTGGATCAAGTCCCAATAGCTGTGCTATCTGTTTGATCTGTGGTTCAATAGCTGGATAACGGAATGACACATCCATTATGGTCACTGAATCATTTTCATGAGAAGGGAAGCCAGCCGGTGTTTTTTGCACCGGTGTGGTCTTGGGTTTTGTGGCCTTGACCACATCAAATTGGGATAATTTACCTTCCAATTCTTTAATAAATTCCGAATTCACTTCACCCACGATGCGTATGCGATAATCATACACATGTTCGGATTCTGCGAGATATTCTTTGAAGTTTTTCATGTATAGGTTCCTATTGATTATTTATACAGATTTAATCTTTTGATCCCGATTGCCTATCAGTCTTTCCAATAAATCATTACGGCTTAACACTTGCCCGGAGGCTGTTTCTGTTGGTTCTTCCGCTGTGGCTGTTTGATCCAATCGTGCTTTTTTCAATTGCAATTCAATAACTTTTAGTTTCTTGTTTAGCTTTGCTGTTTTGGCTGTTAAGGCATGCCCAAGCATGGTACTGGCCACAGCAAATATTTCTGCGGCATATCGGCTGTCGATGTTCATGCCAAGGTCACTGAGATTTTGAAAGCTTTCTGTTGCCATTGTTGCTATGTTATCAAGTTCGGAATCCGAGGTGTTTAGATCACGCACACTGGGCAATGCAGCATCAATTTTGTCTAAGGCATCATCTATTTCAGCCAATGCTGTGCGTGTTTCATCAATGGTAACAACATCGGAATTTGATGTAGTTGATGGGGCTAAGTCAAATAGTTCTTCTAAACGACGACTCACAATACATTATCCTTATTCATCCAAACTCTTTTACCATCTATTAGTTTCCAAGTTTTTCCACAATGTTTAGTTTGTGAAGCTAATAATTTAGGTGTTTTAGTTTTCTTTTTTCCAGTCATCCCCTTACGCATATTTTTAATTCTTTCTGGAGTCCAACTGGCGGGCGAACTGCAAGAATTTTTCATACGAGCACTTAGTTCTTCGGGTGTTAATTTAGACAATAACGCTTGCTGTGCTTCTTTGATTAATGTTTTAGCCGATTCTGTTTGAAACTTCAACCAATTTGGGTGGCCCATCATTTTAGCCGAATGTTGTTTGGCCGAAGCAGAGCCTGCTACCATGCCGCCGCCATTTCCATCTTCGGGCTTGAGATTTGCCCATTCTTTACTTTCTACTACATTCCAAAGAGTACTATAATAATTGCCCCAATATTTGAGTTCTTTTTCTGATGAGCATTCTTTAAGAATTTCAGTTTCAACATCATATCCATGTTTTTTGATATGGTATACCCAATGTTTGCCCGATCCTTTATAGGTATACGGATTTTTTGATATAGTTTTTCCTAGGTATTTTAACCCAGTTATTTTATGAGTCTTTTTATACAAGTAAATGGTCATACCATATTTACCGTCTGGCAATGTCACTCAACTTGATTCTATTTCTTTCCACCTTGATGGAACATTTGATCTTCTGTGATTACCCGGAAGGTCATGCCATTACGTTGGGCCCATTTTGTTGCCTCGTGCCATTTGGCGTAGTTAATTGCCACCACTGCACTGTCTCTATTGCTCATTTTACTTTCAACTATGCTTTGTTTTTTAGGTTTGATTTCGATTAATTCGGCCCGCACAGTATTGTTTCGAGTGCGATATGTTATAAGGAAATCCGGAATGTATTGGCTCATCTTACCGGTTATTGGATTGCGATAAGGTATGGCTATGCTTTCGCTTGCCCATTGCAGAACTTGATCGTTGTTGTCAACAAAACGCATAAAGGCATGTTCCCATGAGCTGCGAAAACGAGGTAACCCTTTACCTACATATTTGTCTAAATTCTTTATAGCATATTGCCCTTGAGAGAAACGGCTCATGCTTGCACATTCCTGGCTGTATAGATGTTTGGTGCAACCTGTGTTATAACACCCAACAAGGTAGCAGGGCTGCGGAGAGAATTTAGATAGTATGCCATGCTAACGCTAAGTTGTATGCTGTCTTGTCCTTCCAGTTGTTGCAACAATGTCAGCACTGGGGTATCGATATTTTCTGCCACACGGAATAATGCAGTTGTGAAGTTTTCTGCTGCCAAGTCGGTTGTCATAGCTGTTTTAAAAAAGCTCAACACAATATCGTATTCAGCAGCAGGAACATTGGCTGAATAGTTATAGAATTGATCAAATATACGTACCGTTTGATCAATATTGAAATTAGTTTCGTTTATGGTGCTCATGGATTATTCGGAGTAGTTACCACTGTTGTTGCTGGCGCACGATTTGGTGTGGGGAAAAATACACCATCGAGAGATCCGGGTACTGCAGGTCTCGCTCCAACGCCTCCTGCTGTGCCAGGTGTTGCTGTCGTTCCTATTGCACCTCGCACTTGTCCTGGTAAGCTTTGCTTAAGAATTGTTGTTGCGCCAGCTTTAACTTCATTCAGTGCGATAGAAGCAATATCTTTGCCTTTAAACGTGTTATATGCTGTGCCAGCTTTTTGTACAGCACCAATAATACCGGCTACTCCACCACTTTGTAAATCTTCAATTATGCCAATACCAGTGTCAATTAATCCACCCTGGCCAAGAACAGTAGGCTTTGACCCTGGACGACTTAACGAGCTACGTACTTGGTCATAGTATGCTGGATCAGCAAATCCAACAACATTAGTATCTGGACGAACACCACTCACGGCACCAGTATAATATTTCACAGTTTCATATTTGATAGTCATAGTATGATTCATAATACCATTGCCTTGTGAATAATCATATGTATCGTGCGTAAAGTCTGTAATCATTGGATTGATTAGTACATACTCCGCAAATTTATGTTGGCTCAGTCCAAAGATTTTAATGTCGCGAAAAAATGCCGGTTTTCCGCTACCCAGGCCAGTAACACCGACCCCGCCAGTACCATCACTAAATGATTCACCTATGAATCCCCAATCGTTTACCACGCGAGTGGAACTGTATATATCTCTGGCGTTATAATCAAATCCTGGTTTTGAGGACGGGCCGGGTCCCGGACTGCCGTTTGTATTTGGGGCGGCACCATATGCTTGTGAAGGATCTTTATAGTAATAGCTAAAATAATTATACCACATATTGCGAACACGATCGCCGGTGTCGTCATGAAATTCTATTTTCACTGGGCCGTACTCGATCTTGGTCTGCACCAGACGTTTTCGATTATATTGATTCATTGTTTCAACGCCCATTGTATAATTAGGCAATTGGATATTTTTAACCAAGAGTCCTATTTCTACAATGTCAGATCCAGTTCCCATACTTGCTTGTAATGCCGGGATTTGTGATGTGTTGAGAGTGAAATAAACGTGGAATAGAAACTTATTGCGTGGGGCAAGATTATAACCATTTGGTCGAAATGTCTTCGACGCATGGCTATAATCTTTTAGTCCATCACTACCAAGAAATCCTTGTAGGAAGTCTTGACCAAATGACATTATAAATTAACCAGTGACCACATCACCCAGGGTGCGGCCAACAACTGCGCCGACGCCACTGCCAACTGGGGTTTGTATGGCATTATCAAATCTCATGCTGAGACTAATAGTAACTGGTTCGCTTGCAGAATAATCCATGTTATCATAATTTGCTTCTTTAATATAACAACCGTATATCTCCCAAGTTTCTAATGCGATTGGGGTACTTGTACCATTACCACCATCTAGTACTTCAAATCGTGTAAGGAATTTATAATCAATACCGGCTGAGGCGCTGGCTTGTTCCATAAAATCAAATTGTTTCTGCAGTTGTTCACCAACCAGACGCGATACGTTACCGCCTGCATCATCTCGAATTTTGCAAGATAAATCGCCCCATGAGTGTTTGCCAGCTAATTTAATAGTACTATTGTAGATTGGAATATCAATGTCGCCAAAACTTATAGTTGGACGTGTAAAATCCATTACCTGTTTGGTTAATTCTGTGCGTGGATTAGTTACCCCAAAGTTTTCAAATATCACTCGAAAGCGATATTTGAGTTTAGGCATAAGCAAGCCCTGCGTAGGACTACTTTGGTCACTGGCCAAAGGCACTGTCATTTTAGTTAGCGATGAAACGGCCATTTTGTTATCTCCTATATGCTTTATTTATGGTAATACCTTTGAAAATAAAACCCCATAATTTACCAGATCCTATCTTCCATATGTTATTTATTGTTAAATTTAAAAATAATTCGTAATTATTTTATCATTAATACCACTCAATTTACGATTCAAAAAAATAGGCCAATTACGGCCTATTTTAAACAATTACTATTATCCTGCTATAGCGGTTGCTGCTGTGCTGGCTGCTATTTCACCGGTGTTTTTAAGGCGCAGTGGTATGTAGATAAATTCCACAGCTTTTACAGGCTCGATCGCAATATCAACATATAATTCATTTGCATCAATACGTGCTGGTGTATTATTAGTTAAATCACATACCACCAGATAATCGTATATACCACGTTTTGCAATCAAATCATTCATCAATCCACTCACAGCATTTTGTATTTCATTGCGTGTAATTTGATCATTTGGCTCAAACAAGAATTGTTTACCAATACTTGTTAAACGAGCACGTATAAATGCCACCAGGCGTGCCACATTGATACGATTCATTGCAGTAGTTACTGCTGTGGCTGTCTTGTTACCAAAGTTAGTGATACCAACACCCGGAACAAACGTTATTGGATTAATATCAATATTGTATAATACATCACGCAATGCTTGACGAACACCAATTGTTACAAACTCCCCGGTCGTTGCGTTGACATATCCAATACGTGCGGCATTGTCAATCACTCCGCGACGTGTTCCGGCTGGTGCTAACCAAGGATATGCTGCGGCATCCGAGCGTATGATAGTACGAATCATCATGTGACTTGGTGGTTGTACAACTGCACTTCCGCTTAGATCGGTTGTTTGGCAACTTGGATAAAACACGCCAAGATATTCGTCGTTGCTAGCAAGACCATCTTGTGTCGCAATGCCTGCTCCACTACCGTTTGTGCTCCAATCTGTTAATGCTGTGGTATCTGGTCCTAGACGTAACGGAGTATCACCAATAACAAAGCATGTCTGATTACGATCATTATTGAGTTCTACCATGTTCATTATCAGTTCTGGATACTGTGGGCAAGCCATAAGATTGAACTCGCGTTGTTCCTCTCTGATATCAATGCTGGCATCAATACCTGCTTTTAATGCAGCCACGATAAGAGCTCGTTGTGCTTGGCGACCCATGTATGGTGACCCGTCGGCTTTGTTGCCAGATGCTGTTACCCATGCATTGGTTTGTGTTGGCAGAATACTATCTGGATAATCAGTTGCATTAAAGTAATCAACTTGGAATGATTTGACATTGTATCCGCTACGACGTGTGTTAAACAACAGCATACCTTGTGGATATAATGTAGGATCTGGAGCATCAAGATCAAGATAATCACTTGTTAACAAGCTGACGATGGTTGGAATATCCCCTGTTATAGGATTAGTGGTGCCGTTTGGTGCCCAACGTGCATCGGCAAACAATACTCCATTCTCTGTGGTTTGATCTGTGTTGTTTAATGTCACCCACTGATCGACTCCGCTAACCAAACTCCAACGATTAATAACTGGATAGTTATCAAGATCTGACGTATTAATCCAGAGATCGCCATATGCCAGTGGTGATGCTGCTGTGTTGGTTTGTGTAGTTGGTGCTGTTGTGCTAAAGATTGGCCCGGCAGCATTGGTAAGCGACAGATTATCACCGCGAACATCATTTGTAACATTCTGATAACCGTACCAAGCACCATCATCTTGTATCATTATATCTACTTGACTTGTGGTAGAATAATACCAAGTGCGTCCATCCGCTGGATCTTGATTTGGTTCTGTACTACTTGCTGTGTATGAGAAGAAATCTGGGTTGGATGTAAAATTACTAAGCACTAGTGTAGTTGCTAATGTACCGCGTTTTACACCTTCAATTGTGGTAGTAAAACCAGCCGTAGTAACCGGAGTACCGGTACCAAGTGCTAATGCAATTTCACCTCCTGCACTGTGTTCAAATACTATCGCACCAGCACTATTGATACTGGCACTAACATATGGCACTGCGGCGGCGCTAACGGCAGACACAAACGCTGCGGCTGTTGTTCCTAGTAATGTTGCTATTACAGGGGTAGTGTTTGTTGCGGTCCCTGGAGCAGATGCACTAATATAAAATGTATTGCCTGCGATAAATGGCCCGGGCGTATTTGTATTACCAGTAATAATAGTTGCTCCGACAGTATATTGTTCAAAAATTTCTAAACCGGCAGTGTCCGGAGTGTTAAATTCTGGATTTAATCTTGCCCAGGTAGTACCAACTGGTATGTTTATGCCACCACCAACTGGATCTAATGCGTAAATTGCAGCCCCCGTATCATCATATATTGGCACTGATTGTTGCACAAATGTTCCAAGTACGGTACTATATTTTTTCAATACTAGATTTGCTCCAAGATTAACATTGGTTGTTTTTTGCCATACAGAGCCGGTGGGTTCGGGCTGCACATCTGTGCTTCTCCAACGCGGTGTCGTATAGTTTGGCGAAGCTTGGAATGCTGGAGCATAATAACTAGATGGGGTAATTCCCAATGTCGTTAATGTAGTGCCGGTGCCATTGCTAATAGTAACAATTCCTTCGTTGGCTGTACTCCCGTCAGATGTTGCTGTGCTATTAGCATAGATAAACAATTTACCATCAATTGCTGCAGAATAAACACCGGTTATAGCTGCTGTATTGATTGCTTGTGATAATTTAGTAACTGTATTGTTAGGGCCAGCAGGAACAGTAACAACAGTTCCATTAATTATAATAGTCTGTGCGGCTGTTAAGCTTGTTGGTGCCAACGTTCCCGATACTGTGGGCCAGGCTGTTTTCCAATCATCACTACCCACTGCTACCCAGGTGTTATAGTAATTATACAATTCTGGTTCAGATGTTTGTGCTGCGGTTGGTCCGCCACGTTTGAAATATATGGGGAGTTGTGGATCTGTGGCTGTCACTGCATAATCACCAATACTACCAATGCTTTGCAATGGCACAGTGCTATTTGCAACTAAATTAGCGGTGTCGGTAATTACCATTGGTACTTTATTAGTGAATGCCGAAGTGGTTACATTCCACTGGAATAATCCCCAGACAGTGGAGGCGGTATCAAGCCAATAAGTTCCGTTTACGGCAGCACCGGTTGGGCGGATTAGGCTTGCTGTAAGCGCAGTAAGATCAATGTCAGCACGTTGTATATACGCACGATTGGTGCTGCCCAATGCTGAGTATGCTGCAAGCAAGCCATATTCGTTTAGCTCGTAGCCATTAATTGGCGTGCCAGCTGTGGTCTTGTAGAAGAATGGAACGCCAAATGTGTTTGATAAATCACGTTGACTTGTGATTAAATATGCTTTGTTAGCATTTGCTTTTAGTGTGCCAGCAGCAACACCCACACCTGCACCGGACACTTTGTTCTGTGCAGTGACAAGCAGTATGTAAGGTACCGAATTGGTTGCTGCAGGGATGTATTGACTTTCGTCAATCAATGTTACTTGTACGCCAGGTGAAGTCAGTGCCATGGTTAAATCCTTTTTCTAGTAATGATATTTATGAATTTAACCAAAAAAACGTCATTGTGACTGCCCTTTCTGAAAGGGTTTGTTTATAAATACCATATGAGACCTATGTGTTCGGCGTGTAGACAACGATTTTGCGCAGTAAATTACCATTGCCATGATCGCATATATTATCGCAGCCGATGCGAACAATGTATACGTAAAAAGAAGAAAATTAAACCACAAGTCCCAAAGTGGCAAACAGCAGGCTACAAGAAAAAACCCACATGCGATCTATGTGGGTTCAAGGCAAAATATAGTGCCCAACTATGGGTATATCATGTGGATGGCGATCCACATAATTGCGATCACCGTAATTTAAAAACTGTTTGTATGAACTGCACCGCAGCACTTACTTGGCTGGATTTACCGTGGAAACTGGGTGACTTAGAGATAACACCAGATCGTTGATACTCTTGTAAAGCTCATCTAGTGTGCCATTGTTAGAAAATACATGATCAAATTTAGTACCGGCCCAGGCCCACTCGCTCTGATGGATTTTGTATTTTATCGGGCTTTCTTCCTGCTCAGCAGTACGCATCATTTCTCCACGCCGCATGATAGCTGAGTTGTTGTACTCTACTGCCCAGTCATACCAAGGTGGTACATCACCACGAGTCACACGCACCACAATCCCACCCTGATTACGTATAGCTTGGATTTCATTGACAAACCTACAATCACTAATGACCACATCGTCGGTTATTTTCCGTATCTTGTTTTCTAAACTGGCGATCCATGTGTCATCATGAAAGCTTTTACGAACAACTTCGGTGCCCCATTGCTGTAATACCCAACGCGGGGTTAGATGTGGAAGATTTAAGCGGTTGGCCCACCACGGATCTACAGTCTCACGCCACTCACGACTTTGGCGGGTGCGTCCTTCCAACAGCGTCCGATCCCAGCCAAATACTGCTGCCACAGCATCTTTAAGAGTGCTGGCAAAACTTTCTCTACGAAACTGATGGATGTTGGCAAGATAGTCAGCTACTGTGTCTTTGCCGGACCCTATGAAACCCATAATTCCAATGATCATGATATTCTTGTAATGTCAAGATGTTTGAACGTTGTCTGAAGCAAATCAATCTGCCGTTTGCAATCTTCGAGTGCGTGATGACTCGTAGTTGGTTTTGGCAAATCAGGATACAAAGAATAGATAGTGCGAGCGTCACGTACCTTATAGTATTTAAACGGTAGTGTCATACCATAGCTTTTGTAGGCATGTTCAAGTATGCCCATATCAAATACGATTCCGTTTGCCCAAATGAAGTCAGCTTTCCAAATAAGCTTGCCAAGCTCTTCAAGGGCAATCTTTAAGTCAATCCTATCTTCGGGATTGAAAGCTTCTTCTCGAGCAGCTTCGTTTTGGCTTGCCCACCATTCCACTGTGTTATTATCAATATTACGTGCGGACTCTGATTCAGTATCAATTCTGGCGTAATAGGATTGTGGGAAATACCCTTTTCCAAACGGGTCAAAGGCCTGTGCAGCAATGGTTAGAATACATGCATCTGGGCCTGTCGCAAGTGATTCAAGGTCTATCATTAAGGAGGTCATGCTGCTATTATAGCAACACTTGCAACACTTGTCAAGCGTTAATTATCCAATTATCCAATAATGAAAGAAATTGGTTGAGATCCATCTACATACATTTTGAGTTCTTCTATCTTGGCATCCATGATTGTCTGTGCTTCGGTCTTCATAGCAGCACCATTTAATGAGCCACCGCCTTGTGGGCCAGCGATTTGAGAAAATTTCTCACGTGCCTCACCGATTATCATCTTGCAATTGGCCACCATATAATCCCGTATCCATTGCACTATTTGAAAGTCCTGCAACAGATTCACTTCTGGTTTGAGATTGTAAGTCCACAATAACACATGTTCTCCGGTGGCTTTGGGATCACGTATGATTTGCAATTTCTTGGTGACCTGGTTCCAGGTGAAATTCATAAACCCACCAAACATCCTGGCAGCAAGTTCTACATATTGCGAGTAGAAATCATATGTGGCCAGCCCGCCCGACACGTTAAAATTCATTAGATATACATTTAAACTGGCTTGGCTAAATGGGTCAAAATTGGATGAGAATGGGCCGGCGCTATCGCCAAATGTGCGTCGGAATATCTGTCTGACTGTGATCACTTCTTGTGGCAATGTGTAGATGTTTACGTCTCTAACTAGTTCCATAAAGATGTAACTTTCTTCGTAGGCATTTTGCGCCCGCTGCCGGTAAACACCCACAGTTTTTTGATATGCTGCTTCGTAATGGGCCGGATCTAGTTCAAGATCAACAATGCCATCGCCTATTTGTAGCCGTACATATTCTATAAGATTTTGCTTTAGTGTTTCCAGTGTAGATTCGGCCATGCCTAACTCCAGTCACAGGTATTTAGCCAATCGCTATGCTATTTTGTACCTTTCCTTACAGAGAAGATCTGTTTGAATTTAGGGTAAGCAGGGCAAAATTTACATTGTGCAATTGGATTATCTATATTGCGTAAAAATTCAGCACCGTGTTCTTCAAAATCTTCCACAGCCAATGGCTTATATGAATACAGCAATTCTCGATCTGCGTCGGACAGTTCTAAATGATGCTGCTGATCAAACTCTGGCAACAATGCTGCTGGGCCACATTTATATAGTCGGCCTCGTATGAAGTGATAGCTTTTATAAATGGCCATTGGGCAATGCGAATGAGCTATATGTATATCACTATTGTTCAGCGTCCATTTACCTGGTGAGATGGGTATTAAGGCACTCTCAGTAAATTTGTCTTGCAGCTGGACTCCGATGCTTATACCATTGCTGTCAGTAAACAACCAATCATTATTGCCACCGGATTTGGGTGGGGAATCATTGCGTATTACTGTGCCTTTAAGGAACTTGTTAATTTCGGCAAAGATTATATCGGCTTCGTTGATATTATGTACACCTATCTGCATGTATGCAATATCGGCTAATAATAATTCGTACAATCCGGGCACGTGGTTGATACGGAAACCATTGCTTAATATCTGTGGTCGGCGTCGCAGTATCCTTTGCAATCCGGTAGCCCACTTGATGATATCTGGATTTAGCAAGGGCTCGCCACCTAAAATAACTGGATGTATTATTTCAATGTGATCGGCCCATGTTTGATATATTGACTCGTAATTGTCCCACCGTTGCCAGCCTGTGAAGTGATGATCGTTGAATCTATTGCATCCATCACAGGTTAGATTGCATACATTGGTTATATAATATTCAACCTTGGGTATAACAATCTTGTTGGCATCTGGCATAGAACAATATTTAGCCGGCTCGTAATATGATCAAGTTGTCTGTGCCACGACCATTAAACTTGGTCTCAGTGGCTTTGATTTCCTTAAACACCTTACGAGCCCCGGGCTTGCCTCCTGTTAGCAATGCTTTGATTTGTTCTGCCGGTTTGCGAAGCGTCTTCTGTTGGGTTTCTGCTGTGCTATATCCAACAATGCTATTGTTCTTCACACCAAATGTACCTAGATGCGAGTCTGCAACAACATGGATAAGCTTGCGTTTCTTTACGTCAAACAGCCAAGCCTCGGATGCGTTAACAAGCCGGGTTGCATTTTCGCTAACCAATTTAAGTTCAGGAAATGCTTTGAGATACTTGAACTTGGCCACCTGACGTTCGGGAGGCATTGCCTTTTTCTTGCGTGGTTTACGTTCAACTTTCTTGATTTGCACATAAGCACCGCAGTCTGTAATAACCAGTTCGGCAAACTTGATTATGTTTTTCAGTTGCACCTTGTTGAAGTTGCTATAGCCCTCGACCAGGTCAGCATCTTTGCCATTGGCCACTTCTTCAAATTCCTTAAGATAGCTTTTCCAAATGGTCGCAATATCTCCGACCATTTGTGGGGCAATGTTCATGCTACGCATGGCCGCAACTGGTTTATAATCGGCGTTGAGCTTGCATCCTTTGATTATGAATTCATCAAACATGCCTTCAAGCTCGCCTGCACATTCACCTACTTTTGCACGGAGGCGGTCTTGGATGGTGATTGCCGGCACTTCTAATTTATCCACTGTTTTGACAATGCTCTTGGGTGCTGCAAGACATTTTGTGACATAGGCAGCGATTCGTTCTTGCTCAGTGGCGCTTAATGCTAGCCCGGCCACATTCATGCGACACAACCATCCCATGGTGTTGATGATCTGTTTGTCAGGCACTGTTCGAAACAGTTTAGCATCTGCGATACGGCCACTGCGATGCAGCCAGTCAACTACAAAGTCATGTGCTTCTTTTTTGCCATAACTGTAATTGTACCAATTGAACGCTTTGATGAGAGATGCTTGACGATTTTCTGGCAATGCGGGTTTATCCCACGTTGGCTCAGAACCAGTAAATTTATCAAAGGATCGCGGCACCATGCTTTTAACTCCAGCACGGTTCATCTCTGCTGCTGCCATCACAACTGCCGGTGCTGCGGTTACGATTGGCTTGCTTTTTTGTGTAATTTTAGCCGGCTTGCTTTTTTGTTTAGTCATGGCCATAAATGCTCCTTGGAGATTGTGATATTAAATCGGGTTCGGGTTCAACAAGCAAAGCACCACCCAACATTTGGTGATACAGTTCAGCCATGGATTTGATGTAAAACTGCATGACTTTACCTTTTTTAGTAATCAACGTGTATTTCATTACTATCTCCTTGTTTTTTACTATACAAACATTATAGCATGATCGGTGTTTCTTGTCAACCATACAATAATCTCGCAAAAACTATATACTTTTCAAGCTGATCTAGCTGGTCTTCACACTGTTTATCCAGCTCATTATACTTTCTTGTGATGTGGCGCTGTTGTTGGCATATAACGGCCTCTTGGCTTCTCAAAGTGCGTATTTTGTCCACAGCTCGAACCATACGATCAAGATCCTGTCGTGCTTGTTTATTGCGCATGGTTTTAACCAAGCTTGCGGCATGTATATAACGGGTAGCGAAATCTGTCATGGTTTACATTATAACAGGTGTTTATATTTGTTGTCAAATTACTTATAAATATATTCAGCAACAGGAGAATCAAAATTCCAAGATTAAGTATGTATCGTCCTAATAGGACGTCTGACTATCAATTCCTTGATCGTACCATCAAAGAGATGTACACTGTTGGCGGTCTAGATATTTATATTCACAAATACCTAGGACCAATTGTGGATACAACCGGCACAGGTAATGCTGATGCCACACTACCTGTTTATGATACTACCAACCCATTATTCATTGAGGATCTGCTGTTATTAGAAAACCGTGATCGCGCATATGACCCCAATGTTTATATCATGCGTGGTGTGTATAACACCCAGGATATTGACTTTGACCTTACACAGTTTGGCCTATTCCTTAACAACGATACAATATTCATAACCTTCCACTACAATAATATGATCGATACGTATGGTAGAAAACTTATGAATGGCGATGTTATCGAAGTCCCAAATTTAAAAGACTATTATCCGTTAGATAGTGCTATTGCTCGTGCTATTCCAAAATATTATGTAATCCAAGATGCTTCCTATGCCAGCGAAGGATTTAGTCAAACTTGGTTACCACACCTTTGGCGTGTAAAAGCTACTCCAATGGTAAACGCTCAAGAATATAATGACATTACTAATAAACCATTTGAACCAGAAAACATATGGGATAATGGAAATTTTTATCCTGCCGGTACAATAGTAAATGCTGGTGATGTGTATTATCGCGCTAAACAAAACGTACCTGCAGATATTGGTATTACCAATACAGCATATTGGGAAGTGAAAACACCTAATACTATTGCTGAGGTTACTTCTACACGCAAGAAAGATCTTGAGATTAACGATGCTATATTACTGCAAGCCGATGTTGAAGTGCCACTAAGTGGTTACGACAATGGCAAGTTTTATATTTTACCCACAGTAAATGGGCAACCTGCAGCGGCTGGACTAACAGCAGATGGTTCTACCACGGTGGACGGCACACAGGGCGGTCAAGGTACAACACCCAAGGGCTTTGGCTATGCCATGGGTTACTTGACTGGTGGCGATAAAGCACCAAACGGATTACCAGTTACACCGGGGGTTAGCTTTCCTACAAATCCGTCGGCTGGTGATTATGCATTAAGATTAGATTATCTTCCTAATCGCTTGTTTAGATATAATGGCGCAATGTGGGTCAAGATTTCTGATTCTGTGCGAACCGACCTTAATAATGGTCCAGATAATTTGACACTCCGCAGTAGTTTTGTAAATAACTCAGCAGAAGTACCAACCACGGACCGTGGACCAATACCGTCAAGACAGAGTCTAAGTGAGATACTTAAACCCAAAGCGGATAACGGTGGCTAAGGAGATCTAAAATCCAATCTTACTTTTTTGACGAACAAATACGTCGTTACCTGTTGCAGTTTACCCGTATGGTGAGCTTGTTCCAGATTGAGTATGGACGCAATGAACAAGGTACTACTGACTTGGTCCGCGTACCTGTACGGTATGGCGATGCCAGCAGACAGGCTCAAACTATTATACAGCAAAATTCACGTAATAGTTTACCAAGCACTCCGTTAATGACATTTTATATAACTGGGCTAGACTATGATCGGCCACGTATGCAAGAACCGTACTATGTTAATAGAGTTGCTGTAAGACAACGCACATACGATACTAACACAGACACATACGAAACCACGCAGGGAAATGCATTCACTATAGAACGACTGATGCCTGTGCCGTACAAGCTGACTATAAATCTTGATATATGGACATCTAATACTAATCAAAAGATGCAATTGTTTGAGCAGATTGCCACATTGTTTAACCCTTCATTGGAAATACAAAGCACCGACAACTATCTTGATTGGACAAGTTTGAGTACTGTTGATCTTGAAAAAGTAAATTGGTCAAGTCGAACCATTCCACAAGGTGTCGATGATGCTATTGATATTATGACCATGACCTTTAGCATTCCAATTTGGATTTCATCGCCTGCCAAAGTTAAAAAATTAGGTGTGGTTGAACGTATCGTGGCAAGTATATACGATGCCAAAGGCGATGCAGCTAATGCTATACTTGATAACGATTTGTTGATGGGCACACGACAAATGTTTACGCCGTACGGATATCAAGTATTGCTTATTAACAATACATTACAGGTATTACGGCAGCCGCAGGTAGTGAATGAACCCAATGATAGTTTGGCAGTGCAAGACCTGGTGTATGCCAGTAATCTATTATGGTCCGGAGTAGTTGCAGTTTATGGTGTGTTGCGCCCAGGTATAAGCCAAGTTCGATTAGATCAACCGGATGGCAGCCAAGTTGTGGGTACCATAGTGTTACAACCCAACGATGATCGATTTGCCATATTTACTGTTGACCAAGACACTGTTCCACAAAATACCCTTGATCCAATCGATGCAGTCATTGATCCCCTTGCTAGTGGTCCCGGTGCTGGATTGGAGGCTAGTGTGCTTGGGCAACGATATCTGTTTACCGAAGCAACCGGTAATGATATCAACGTTGGTCCAGCAGTGGCATGGCAAGGAACAAACGGACACCAACTAGTGGCCAAAGCCAATGACATTGTGGAATACAATGGTACACAATGGGTTGTGGTTTTTGAAAGTGCGGCGTCGGCCCAAACTACACAATATGTAACAAACATCACTACCAGCATACAGTACCAGTGGACTGGTGCGGCTTGGGTTAAATCTTATCAGGGTCTCTACCCCGGAGGCGAATGGAGTCTGGTTCTATAAGTAATATTGATAGTTGGTAAATGTATTACTATTGACTCGAGCATATACTGTGGCTATTTTTATTCCTAATATTCTACTAGCTTCGGATATAGATTTATATATTATATTATCAACAATAATTTTTCGAGAACTCGTTATTCTTTCAAATTTTGGTTTTATTCTATTTTTAACATTACATTTATTGCCATGAGACTTTGCGTAATTTCCGTAATCAAATACTCCACCGCATTCTAGGCAAGTTTTTTTCTTGCCACACCAGTTTGGTATGGTACCGTGATTGGGATGAACTAATTCTCCAGACACGTATCTAGGATCGTATATTGACACATGAAACATATTGCCGTCCTTATCTTTTGCTGGAGTAAATCCTTTGGTTACTCCTGTTAGTTCGCCAGACAATAATCTTGGATCGTTGACTCCTACTTTTATTTTATTACCAGATTTATCTATTGCACTGACTCTGCCTATGCTACCTTTTCTGCCAAGTTCTCTTATTTCTTCAAGAGTGTAATCCATTCGCAATTTTATCATTTTACAGGAATTATACTCTCCGTTTAAGTAATGTATTTCGTAATGTTCTTGCAAAGTTACTGCTTTTAAATTTGATGGATCATTATTATTATGTTTTCCATCTATGTGATGTATATCATAGGTTCGGCCATCCTTAAGTTGAGGAATTGGCCCTACGTGATTTTCGTAGATTTTTCGATAATTAGTTGTGCCACAATAAGTACACATGCTGGCATTCCTTTACAATGTTAGAGTAGTTGGATGTTTGCAGCATCGCGAACTACACCAATATTTATGATGGTAAACATATTTAATGAATAACATAGTTTCAGCTGTAGGTGTTTGGTTTTATTCTAGATCTACTAGGCGATATTTGTATCTGCTGAGGAATGATACAAAAAATTCTGAGTGTTGGTCCTTGCCCGGGGGCAAGGGTGAGTTGGGAGAATCTTTGTTTGAAACCCTTAAACGTGAGTGTACTGAAGAACTTGGCGCTATGCCTGCGTATCTTAAATTAATACCTATTGATAAATTTACCACCGCCGACGGTAAGTTTGAATACAATACTTTTGTTGCTGTAGTTGATGACGAATTTATTCCTACATTAAATCATGAACATTTTGGTTACGCATGGATCGATTCTAGCATAATCCCAAAACCGCTCCACAAAGGGCTTTGGTCTACAGTAAATTTCGATGCTGTGCAAAGTAAAATTAGCAGCATCGAACAAGCATTGCAGTAGCAATTACAATGGCAAACTGTAAATATATTCTAAGAACTTATCTATTGCAATATGTTTTAGATTTGGAATAGAATCTAATTCAGACATCCTGGCTGTGGTTGCTCCGGTTACTCTAAAAAAACGTGTGTTAGGAAAATCTTTTGTCACAGTACGTATTTGCCGTATCCAATTTCCTGTAAATGTAGGTAAAGAAGTTACTGGTTTGTAAAATTCAGTGCCGGCGTATATATTGTTAAAGTGTTGATCCGGAGTTGGTCCACAATCAAATCCAATAAGATATATTTGTTGGTTGGCATCAAATGCTGCTATACCAGCCGCTGCTGGCCCTGAACTAAAGCCATAGTATTGCTTTGGGATAGCAAGAGCTCCCAAGCCCGGCAGGGGTTTCCTAGTATAAAAAACATTTTTGGCCGAATATCCCGATTCTTGGATACGTGCGGATATGGGTTTGTCTGTGGCCACAAGCACATTGGGTTCAAATTCTGTGTATAGTGAGTTACATCCGTAAATCTTACCGTAAGTACGTAGGCCATTGAGCCCAAGCCCTCGACGTGAAATGCCATTACCCAATACAAATGCTATGTTCATAAAAAATCCTCTCCGTATTTAAGGAGAGGATTTAAGGGTTGCTAAAAATTACGATGTTACGTTCTGGATAATTGCTGGACTAATTAAGTTCTGTTGACCAGTCACGTTGGCCGCGCCAGTTGTACCAGATTTAATTACTGTGCCTTCATCTGTGAAGAAGTTGGCAACGTAACGCACATCATTTATCACGTCTGTGGCAACATAGCTGTTGGATCCGCCGGTCCAATCAAGCATGAACTTGTTGGTAAGTTTGCTGAGATACAATTCTGTAGAGTCGTCTTGCATCCAAGCAATACTCATATTGCCATTTGTGGGTGAAGCTGCGTTTGACAGGATGCAAGTACCTACTAGATTAACACGGCCGGTGCCGGTATCTGCATTTGCCACTGTGGCTGTAAATGTTGTGCCAACGGCTGCTGTTGGGGCACCGCTTGCTGCCCAGTTGGTGTCACCCAGGGTGGTGATTATGTATGCATTGCCGACCACAAGAGCATTAAGGCTGGTGGTGTCACCCACTAGATACTTGTGTGCACCTTTTTGACGTATGATATATCCGGCATGTGTACCCGACGCTACACCAGAAGCTAATGTTATATTAACTTCAACTACGATCCTTGGAAATGTTGTGGTTGTTGCTGTGCTGCTGGAACCGCCCACCACGCCCAAGAACTGTGTGGCTGATAATCCTGCCACAGTTGGTCCAACAGGTGCTGTGAGACTGCCTTGGTTTGGATATCCTTGATCAATCGGAACTGCTGCTGCCGCATCGTATTGTTGGATTTTAAGAGGTCTGCCCATTTTGTTTGCTCCTTAATGTAAGTTGGCGTTCTAGGCCTACGCAGTATGGAAACTGCATAAAGAGCATTATTGCCCTGTATGGATTATTTATGCAAATATATTATTTTACCACCGACGGTACAGGGAATTAAATAGGGTATGAACTTAAACTCGGACGAATTGATAGAACAAGGGAATCAATTGCGTGAACTAACCAAGCCAGAAGAAGCATTAGCTTGCTATGCTTGGGCATTTGTGTCAGATCCAGAATCTGCTGCTGCATTCAATAACTATGGCAATGTGCTAAGAGAAGTAGGATATCCTGCAAGAAGCATACCATTTTTACAACATGCCATCTTGCTTGATCCCAACAACGTGACATTTAAAATGAATCTTGCTATCTCACACTTGCTGTTAGGCAATTACAAAGAAGGTTGGGCCGGCTACGAAGCACGATGGAATTATGAACATCTAGCCGGTAGTTTGCCACAACACTCACAACCGCGGTGGGAAGGTCAAGATCTTAAAGATAAAGTCCTGCTGGTGGTGGGAGAACAAGGACATGGTGACATTATACAACATTCTCGTTTCTTGTTCCATCTTCGTTCGTTGGGTTGCAGAATTATATTACAAGTCACCAACGGATTGTGCCCATTATTAAAACCTGGCAACGTAATATCAAAAACCATAGGATATCTTGACCAGCCTGGTGAGTTTGATTATTGGGTTCCTATCATGAGCATTGCCGGTGTGCTTGGAATAACACTAGAAAATCTACCGCAGAATCTCAGCTATCTTAGTGCTGATGCGATACCGATGGCGGCGTGGAATACTCGTCTAGGTACCAGAACAAAATTACGTGTGGGATTTTCTTGGAGTGGCCGGAGAGATGCTTGGCTTAATCGACACAAGGGCATGCCGTTTGTGGATATGCTGGACCTGATTAAAAAAAATCCGGAATATCAATGGGTTAATTTACAAGTTGATGCAACCGCAGAAGAAACACAAGCATTGATTGATGCAGGTGTTGCATCGTATCCCGGCACTATACAAAGTTTTGCAGATACTGCTGCCTTGATCACAAATTTAGATGTGGTTCTTTCTGTGGATACTGCCATTGCACACTTGTCTGGGGCGTTGGGTCGTCCTACCTGGATCATGCTTAGTCAATTTGCTGTGGATTGGCGTTGGCTCTTGGATCGTGACAGTAGCCCATGGTATCCCTCTGCCAAGTTGTTCCGGCAACCCCAACGTGGCGATTGGACCAGTGTAACCGACAAGGTTGCCCGGTTCCTTAAACTGTTCAAGATCTAATTTAGATAGAATTCTGATAAGTATATTACATATCGAGGATTACAATGCGTAATATTTTAAATATCATCAATACTCTTGCAGAGGGGCAAGATTTAGAACTTACCGAATCGACTGGTGGATTGGCACGTCGCTGGATTGAAGTACAATCTGGAAAAGAAATTCCATTTATTAATTCTAAGACTAAAGAAGAATATCACATGGTTGGTCTTTATATTTTACCAGAAGACCCCATGTTAGCGTATGAAGACGCCCCGGATGGTTCTGCAACCGGTCCAGAATTATTAAATCAAGCTATACAAGATACTATAGATGGCATAATTCCTCCCATTGGAACTCCTGCGATCGAGTTTGGTGCTGCAAATAGTCGAGCCGCTATTATTGTTGTTATGCAGGATTTGTCCGGTGAACAGCACGTATTTGTTAAAAAGAGCAAGGCAAAACGCGGATCTGGCCCCAATGCTTTATTTTGGCAAACAACTGACTTTGCACGTGATACCGGATTGTGGGCACAAACTGCACAAATGAAGAAGGCTGCGATTCCTATAGAACCAACAGATTTTGTTCAAGCAGGTGTTGTTTATAGCGTTAATCAAATTGTGCCGACTGTGAAGATGGGCATGGATCAGAATCCTACTCTGCCGGCAACCTTAAAGGCAGGAGTACCTGCATTGCTAACCAATGTTATAACAGATAACTCGACACCTGTTCCGGATATGGCTGAATATCAACCGGTTGTGGAGATTAAGTTGAGTGAGATTGCTGCTCCACTTGCATTAGTGACCGGTAATTTTATGAAAGGCCATTACGATAAAGTGAATGATGAGCTACTTGGCCCTATGGGAACATCTTGGCAAAAAGCATCCGGTATTAGTTTTCCAGCAAAGGCCGAAAAATTGATTGATGCGATCGTTCACTTTGGCGACGAAAAAATTGATGTCAGCGTTAAAGATAGTAAGGGCGGCGGCCGACCAAGCACCGCAACAATTGTGGAAACTATTAATAAATTTAATTTCTCCCCAAAATTTAAAAAGACCTATGCTAAGGAAATTGCCGCCTTGGATATTCTTAATAACATTTCGGCTATTGATGCTCCGTTAGATTTGGCTGTTAATACCTATCATGTACTTGATGCAGCCGATGTTGCATTCTTGAAAACAATTTACAGCAAGAATGTTAAAACAGCTAAACTAACTCCAAATTGGAAAGAGTTACTTGACAACGTTACATATAGTCCGGATAAAACACATCCAGAATATCAGCTTGGATTCCATTTGTTGGCAGTTGTTGCTAAGTATGTTGCAGCACAACTAAATGAAGACCCTGATAAAATTACTAATTTCTTTAAGGAAGTGTTGAACAAGAGCAGCCTTGTACAGGTCTATGCAAAAACTTCTCGAGATTCTAATGGCGGGTTGGCATACAGTCAATTTACTGCAACATGGCCACCAGTTTTCGAAGGCACTATTGAAGTTGATGCGGATAGTTATACTGCCAGAACTCGACCATCACGTAAAATTAGTTTTAGCTTTAATACCGGCAAAGGTAAGAGCATTGCCGATGTTGCCCAATCATCAAATAAACCAGCTATTGACTTGACTGACTACGAAGCCGCTCCTGTTGATTTGAAGGCTGCGGATACTGTTGGTGTTAAGAAATCTACTCCAGCTGCTGACGAAAAGAAATTTGGTCGGGGTCGGCAGCGGTAACTTGTCTACAGCTCGCACGGTGTATCCGAATATACACATTTGCTGCTATGATTTTGCCACAGTGCTTGCATAGACACCGCCTGCGTCGACCACTACGTATGTTGTCGATAGTCGATTGTCTAGTCATCATTTATCAGCTTTCTGTCTACAGTTCTCACCGTGCCATCGAACATGCATACTTACACTTACAGTCTTTCCACAATGCTCACATGTTCTTTTCATTTGACTTGGATGACGACCTTCTGCTAATCGCTTGAGATTTCCTTCTTTACCAACAAAATTATGCCTACCTTCTGCTATGCGTTTATTGTTTAATTCAGGACCAAGAAAATTGTGAGTTCCTTCTTCTATGAGTTTTGCATTTAATTTTCCGTTGGCATTGGGACTATTCCCATTCTGCCAATGATGTATACCTTGTTTACTACGCCATATGCTTGGGTTATTTGTTATACTACTATGCGTACCTCGTTCCATAGCTAACTTAGCATTGCGACCATCTTTGTTTGGATTCCGTTCGCCTTGTAAATTATGCCTGCCTTCATTAACCAATTTATTTTGTTTTTGGCTACTATTAGCCCTTGCCTGTGGATTTTTTCGCATATAGTGATTGTCTCCGGCTATCTTTGCTGCAATAGCCGGATTCTTCATAGGATTATTATCGGTATCAAATCCTATAGGATCAGCTGTCTGATTCATACAGTTCGATTTTCCATAGTGTTCGGCAAGATATTTTCGTTCTAACTCTTTAAGAGCGAGTTGATCTGTTGCATATTCTAAAATTTCTCGGGTAAGAGAAGTGCGATCTTTTATTGAGCGAGGCCATAATCCCGATCCCATGTAGCCGTCATCTAAATTCTCTGTGCTGTGACGCCCGATATAATATTTTCCGTTTGTATGTAATGTTTTATAAATGAAATGTTTCATATAGTTATTTATGATAGTCTGCTGCATTATAACATTTATATATACAATAGTCAACAAAAAAGGGCCTTGCGGCCCTTTCCTGTCCTTCCCATCCCTGGGTTGTTAAAACATGTATTGGATAACCAATCTCAAGAGAAGCTGAGGTTCGAAACTGCGATTTCACCGAGGTAATCGGCGGCATTCCCGAAACTGCTCGCAGTATTGGTCAATTCGATGTATCCGTAACGAGTCATAAAGCTAACAACTGGTTCGAACGTGGTTGGGTCAAGCACAACGCCACTGCTCATCAGGGGAATGTATGGGCAATAGAACGCGGCTGCATCAGCCTCGGAAGAACCTTTGTAGCCAACCAGTACAGCTTGTGTATCTGAAGCATAGCTATCCACAAACACGCGCATAGCGCCGTTCAAGGTGCCCACAAACTTTGTATTTGTAGGAGCTTCGAACGTGCCTTCTGTGGTGCGAGCAAAAGCACTAGTAGTTGCGCTTTGTAGCACTGTAAGGGCAGCAGAGCTAACAACAGCCCAGTTACCAGCACCGCGACGTGTACGCTGAGCAATCAAGTTAGCAGTACGATTGATAAGAACAGCAAGAGCAGCATGTTCGTCACCAACGAATGTGGCAGTACCAGAAACAGTAGCTTGGTTGTAAGTGAACTCAGTAGCTGCCAGGGTGCGCAAGCTCAGGAGAACCTCTTGGTCAATCTCAGCTGTTATCTCTTGTGCAAGAGCAGCCATGATTTCCGCTTCAACATCAATACCGTGCATGGCCTGTGCATCTTGTGCAGATTCAAACGTCCAACGAGCTTGGAGTTTGCGTGTTTTTGCTTCAACAGCCTGCTTGAGGATCTGTACGCTGATCTGTTTACCGCCGTTACCTTCAAGAGTTGCAGTGGCAGCGCCGGTATAATTTGTTGCTGTGGCTGTTGCTTGTGGAACTGTTGAATATGCAGTGGCAATTGTGAATGGGCTAAGTGCTTCTTGGCCTGCTGCAACTGAAGTAGCTGCCAGTGAGTTATCTGTCAATGCCTGAGCATAGCGAACGCGCAACGTATGGATCTGACCAACTGGGCCAGTCATAGGTTGTACGCCCACCAATTCGTTAGCAATAACTGTGGGCATAACACGACGGATAACAGGCAAGATAACACGATTCAGTGTTGCGATGTTACCAGCTGAAGTTGAACCAGCACTGGCACTTTCTTTCAAATACTTGCGTGTATTTTCCAGGATAACTGCCATGCTATTGCGACGTGGACCTTTAAGGCCTTCCATGAGTGCTTCTTTGGTCTCGTCCCAACGACTTTCTAATAGATTTTGTGACATTTGTTGCTCCTTTTTATATTTCTAAATTAATGTAACCCAGCAAGCCGTTTAAGATCAACCACATTGCTGCGATCTTCGGTGGGCTGTTGGGCAGATTTATCGCCAGTAACTTCGGATATCGATTCTGTGATCACCTTAGGGGCTTTCGCAGAGCGGTTTTCCAAAACTGCTGGTAGATACTTTTCGAAAGCTGACTTCAGACGTGCTGTCTGAACGCTCTCAAGCAAGCTACGCATAACATCTCGTTTTTCTTTATTAAGAGGTGTCAGCAAGTCTTCCAATGTGCTATCGCGTTGATTGGATTCTTTGATCATGCGTATTTCGCGTTCTTTGGACTCGACCAAAACTTTGGCTTTCTGGGTGAGTTTAATTGCTTCGCCTAGTTGCTGCGTCTTCTTGGCAATGGCTGTGTGTAGATTACGGACTTCGGCTTTCTCGTTAAGATGAGTGGCGCCAAACTCTGCTGCGTATGCTTCAAAAATGCGACGGCCAAAATTGTTCTCGCGAGCAACTCTAACGTCTTCGTGCAACTGGTGTAATTCGGATTTAAGATGCTTGCTCACAGCCTGGCTCATCTTGGCAGCTGATTCTTTTACGAATTGGGCTTTCAAGCTTTCCAGTTGGGCACGGGCACCACTAACCAAGCGTACTTTGGATTCCACCAAATCACGTTTATCTTGATTGAACTCTGTGATTTCACGAGCCAATGCATGTACAATAAAGCTTTCTAATTTAGCAACGCCTTCTGTATGCACCTTGCGATCTTTACGCAGTTCTCCAATTTCCTCTGCCAGTTTTGTGACCATAAAGCTATTGAACTTTGTGGCACTTTCTGACATCCGACTTTGGAATTTCACACGATCCTCGGCCAAGCTTTGCTTTTCGGCGGCGACTTGACTGATTTCTGCGGTAAGACCTTCTGTAACCATTTTATCTAATGCTTCAACCATTACTGTTTTATCATGCTCATAGCGTTGTGCAAACTCCTCACGAAGTTCTGCACGGACTTGTTCACGAGCTTCCACCAGCTTAGTTTCCCATGCTTCAGAAATCTCGGTACGAGTTTCCTCGTTGATCAAGGCACTATCTACGAGGTTTTTAAATGCGTCATTCATGTTTTAACCTCCTGTGACTTACTACCGCTACCCAAACTTTGGGTATTTTGGAAACAAACCGCATCTCCTAAAATCATTTTAATTTCAAATTATCAATCAGCTTGATAACTTCTTTAGTTAAGTGTCTTTGCATCTTTGGATCATATACAGCATCGCCGGCCATTTCCAATACCCTATGACCGAACTTTTGATTGAACAATGATTCGTATACAGCTTGTGGATACGCATTTGGCGCACTGGGTTGTGCCACAACATCAACGGTGACGATTTCAAAATCACTCACATGACCGTTTGAGTCATCAACATTACCGCTGCCGCGACTGCTGACGCCCAATTTCACACCCGAGTCCAGCATAGTTTTAACCAGTTGCCCCATAGGTGTTGGTAATATCTTTAATTTACCGTATCCCAATGATCCTTCCATCCACATTTTCTCAATCATGTGGCTAACTCTATCAAGATTGATCTTTAAATCTTCTGGGTGATCCACTTCGCCAAGCACACTAAGCCCACTGGTAATCTGTTCATTAATAGTGTTCACTGCTTTGTGTATCTCGTGACGTGAATAAACTCTACCATTTGCATTTTCTTTATCGCCTTCGATGCAAATGCCCTTCATGTAAAGATGTTTACCCTGGCCATCTGCAGTTTCCTCAGTCAGGAGTTCAATCCTGGCCTGAGTGAAACTGAGTTGTTCCCTTAGATATCGAGCCATATCCGGGTATTACGACTTCACTGGTGATTTGGTGTTCACACCTGTTGCTTGCGCAAGATGTGGTTTCGTTGCTGGCTTAAGGTTCTGTGTTGCACCAGCTGGCGAATTACCAACTTTACCAATTAACTCTTTAGAACTGTTGCCATACACGCCTGGGGCGTCGTGTCTACCACCGTCGTTGGCACCTGAAGAAACTGGCTTAGCAAGAGCACCTTTAGCACCGGCATTAGCTGCTACTGGGCTTTTCTTGTATGTATTGCCTTCTTCGCTAGTAACTGGCTTTGGAGCAGCTTTAAGGGTAACCGCTTCAGCAAGTTCATCGCTGCCAAATTCTGCAGTATCATCCGTTGCGTATGCATCACCACCGGCACCAGGAGCAAGTTCTTCGTCGCCCATGTCATCCATATCGCCATGCTCTTCATTTTCTGTATCGAGTAATTGTTCAAATTCGGCCATGAGTTGATCCAGCTTGTCTTCAAGATTTAATATATCATCTTTAGTTGCTGGTTCTTCGCCGCCTTCTTCGTCGCCCATGTCATCCATTCCACCCATGTCATCACCAGCGTCCATATCGGCATCGACATCCATTTCATCATCTTCATCTTCATCTTCCTCTTCCATCATGCCTGTTTCGTCCATTTCAACATCGGCCATAAGATCTTCGGTTGCATCGGCTTGTGGCTCCATGCCTTCTTCAACGCCTTCTTCCTCTTCTTCGTCCTGCATGAGATCTTCGTAGATTTCACGGCTCTTTTCAACGACGATGTCGTGGAACAGTGCTTTAGCTTTTGCTTCGTCATCATTGATAACGTATTCTACCAGTTGTTCGAATTTAGTCATGAGTCCCTCCAATGGTTATGGCTCGTGAAAATATTTACACGAGTTTAACGATTTATATGGTTTTACGGTGGAAAACTGCCAATATTGGCAGTTTTTATCACATGCCAGGGGCGGCTGCGGGTGGTGCGTATTGTTGGCTTTTATAAGACCAGGCGCTGAATTGTGCTGTTTTACTTTTAATTCTTTGTCTAACTGTAGCTATACTTATATTGTATTTTGTAGCGACAGATGTGGCTAGTGGATATTCGATACCATCCACTATAATTGGCTTAATTCGATTTGCTGCTTTAACTTTTTGTAGTTGTTTATAGTTTGCATACCACTCTGCATCAGCAAATTTTAGCTTTCTTCCATCTATAATCTTTTGTCTAAATTCAGGATCGTTATTTTGTGCTATCATTCTTTTACGTTGTTTTTCTTTTTCTTTTGGTTTGTTTTTTGCTGCCTTAATGTTGGCTGATGTTTGTTTAGCCCATTGAAGATTTTTCCATCTATCCGAATTACTTTTACTAATAAGTTTACTACGACGCTCTTTCAATAATGCATAAGTTTTGCTATTGATTTTTGAATATCTTTCTTCCTGACCTATCTTTTTCTGATGGCACATTGCCCAAAATGCGTAAGCTAATTTATCAGTTTCGTAGGCTTTCCATAGCATCCAATGTGCAATAAAATGTATTCTTGATGGTATTTTTATTAAATTATCACAAGTATCAGCACCACCTAATGTTTTAGGACAGATATGATGTGTTTCTTGATAGCTAGTTGTTTTCTTAAAGTTTGCTAACAACTGTTTATATCTATTAAGATATAAAGGATTTTTTGGGATAGGTAATTGCATAATACTATTTATACGATATACGATATA